>Ga0256842_1000667_pt1 | contig 29925 bp, 51 predicted proteins | sample 4559240metaG_FD_185973 | JGI IMG/M metagenome (GOLD analysis project Ga0256842, IMG submission 185973) | Hydrothermal vent microbial communities from Guaymas Basin, Mexico - 4559-240 | ecosystem: Environmental > Aquatic > Marine > Hydrothermal vents | place: Mexico: Guaymas Basin | collected... | reverse complement strand
TTTATTTCTATTTTCATTTTTACTTTCATACTCTCACTATTTCTTTAGTTTTCTATTATAGTAATAGCATTAATGATATAAAACTGTTTCCCAAAAGTATTAGGTTAAATCACCTAAAAATTTGTTACTTTTCTCTACGTTGTTCTCTGATTTTAATGGTTCTTGTTCTAATCTCATAATATTATCCAGTCGTTTAAAAATAGCAACGGATAGCTTGTTGTATCAGTATTATATATTACAAAAGTTATTAATTTTCCCGTAATTTTATCCACTATTACGTGCATCATATTATAAATATAGAAAAAGAAATATAAAACTATTTCCCCAAAAGTATTCTGTTAAATCTCCTAAGAAGTTTGCTACTTTTTCTCTTTTTTTCTTAAATTTGTGTTTATATATGAATTCTATCATTTCATAAAATAAAAATATTAGAAATACTTTAGGATATAAAGGTGTTAAAGCTCCTAAAACAAAATGTCCTATACTGAACTTATCGTCAAATATTTCTATTTTCATACATCTTCACCAATATTCTTACTGTGTTGTTGTTTGTCGTGTTGTAATACTCTCTTACTTTCTTAAATTTTTCGTACGCTTCTTCATCAAGGTAAAGAATTTCGGAAAATTTTTTGTTTTTGTTGTCTACTTCTTCTGGCTCAATTTTCATTTTTTTATCTGGTGAGTTTGCCCAAACGTTGTACAAGTACTTTATAACATCTTTGTAATCCATTTTACAACCAGTTTTTTCGTATATTTCGGATTTAACTTTAGTTAATAAGATGTGCTCTTTTTCTCCAATCCTAATTTGTATAACCTTCTTGGTCATGGGTATCAACTATTTTTACCATTCATATATTTTATAATCCATTTTACATCACTTTTTATTTCAGCAAGTTCTACTTTTATTTCTTCAATTTTGGTTTGGAGTTCTTGCATTTTTGTTTGTAGTTGCTCAACTTCTTTTTCGTTTCTTTTTATTCTTTTGTCATAAAATTTTAAAGTTGCCGCAACTCCAGACATTGCTGATGTTAATGAAAGGATTACGTTTAATGTTAATCCGTCAATCATTGTTATCCCTCATTGTTTAAAGATTACTATGTCATCGTACCAATGAGCAGTGTTATCATTCTTAGCGTTTATTCTTATTTTCAAATCAACAGTAACTCCTTCTGGTAAAGGAAGTTTCGCACAGTAACATATCCACTTGTTTACTAACTCATCAAGTGATCCACTCGTCTTATCAAAACTATCTAATAAGTTGTATGTTGAACCTCCGTCGGTAGAGTATTCTACTTTGTTTATATCAGCAGATGCACTAGACAATCTAAACTTGAACGACAACCAATACCTTTCTCCAGTCGTTGTTGTGAACGAAACAGTTGGGCTTGTTAAATATCTTTTTGTGTACGTTTCATTAAATTTTGCACTATACGGTGAAGAGAAATATGTACCTGAATCTACACCATCAAATCCACTCCACCCTTGAGTGGTACCGTCGTCAAAGTCCCATTTTTCCAATATTACGGCAGAGGAATCTTTGTGATTAACGTAAGTGTAGTTTACTGTTATGTCTTGAGAATCAACCAACGTAGTGTATGTGTCGTCGCTGTAAGCTTCCACTGTTATTGTTAAAGAGTCAGTAGTTGGATACGAGGTTATCGTTGATATGTCTTTGTCGAACTGCAAGTAAGATTTTAGATTTTTGTTACCTGGACTTATTAACCCTATTGTTCTCTCGTAGTTGCTGTATCCCGCATCATCAGGATTTCCTCCATTTACTGATTTTAACTTTACTTTAAAGTATAAGTCTAAGTTTGTGTTGTTGTATATAGACATTGGCACGTAGTTTGTTGTTGTGCTCGGACTATCTGCTAAGTCTACATAGTACTCAGTTTTGTTAGTTACTACCACGAAGTACGTCATTCTACCACCGTTACATTTGCTAAGTTCTTGTTAATATATACTGCTTTATCACATTTAATATTTGCTAAGTTCTTGTTCGTGTAGATAGATTTGTCGGACTTAACGTTCGTGAGATTTTTATTAACATATATTGCTTTATCAGACTTTACATTGGTAAGATTTTTGTTAATATATAGAGCGTTGTCTGACTTTACATTTGCTAAGTTTTTCTCTATTTCTATTTCTCCCATCAGTATCACCTCGTACAGTCCTTTTATATATGTCTTGTAATCGAATCCTCTATCACCAGATACATCTTCGATAGCTATGGCAAGTATGTTATTTGGTAGTATTTCAACAGTTAAATCACTATCAGGAATGTATTTTCTAATTCTTATCCAATCTATTTTAAATCCTGTGTCAAGGTCGTTTGGATCATTTCCAATAACTAAATAATATCCATCATTAGCTAATGCTGTGGAAAATGTTAATGTATGAGTTTCATTGTTTATAGTCATTCTTGCTGTTGTTTCGTTTTCGACAATCATTTGAACTGTTGTTAAATCGAAAGTTAATCTTGATGATTCTGAATAAGTTACTTCCGCTTCTATGTCCCCATTAACATATCGTCTTATGTTTGGAGTGATATAATAATATCCTCCAGGGTCTCCTAAAAAGAAATGAAGAGTATCTGTGTTCTCGAAACTTGAACCGTCTTCTGGAGGTGCGTAATATTGTAATCTTATCCAATCGTCAACATCGTGTGTTGTTCCATCTGGGTATCCAGCTATTCTAACTTCTATTACTTTTCCTATTGGATTTATTTTATTTATACTGTATAATCCACCTGTTTTACTTGTTGTTACATGATAATAAATACCATCACTAAATGTTGATTCACTATAAGTTCCAAATCTTTCCCATTTTGTTCCGATTGTATCTGTTGAGAAATTGTCAAAAAGTTCGAAAATATTTTCTGGAGAAGTAGCATTGTTTGTGTCTGTTATGTCTACATAAAGATATGTTGTTGAACCTGCTATTAAATCAAGTTTTATCCAAAGTATTCTTGATGCTGTAGTGTTATTAGCTTCTCCTGTTGTTTCATCCTCGAAACAGAAAGGTAGAACGTTACCGTCCTCATCCTTAACTACTAAATATTCTCCTTCCGATAAATAATAATAGTTTCTCAAATCTAATCTTAACTGATAACCTGAAACATCTGTTGCTCCTGAATAACTAACTTTTATTTTTAGTGTTTTGTTTATAGTTGATGTTGATGTTGTTATGTTCCAATAACTTAAAGTTCCTCCTTCGGTTTCTTGAACTAAAAGATTTCCGTTCCAATAGACTGTTGCTTTTTCGTCTCGAGCGATATTTATATCTACTTCTTGGATAGGAACAATGTTACCATTAGCGTCTTGAAAAGCGTTACCAAAAGTAAAGGGTACTCTAACTAACAGAGTTTTACCTTCAGTCCAGCCAATATCATCAGCATCTGTGTTTTGATTTATGTTATACCCTGCAGAAGCTATAGGTATCGTTGCTGTGCTCCATGAACTATCATCAAAATCTATGGTTTCCCATCCACTCGGGGCAGAATCTAAGCTATCCACTACTAAGTACTTTACATCTGTTTGAGTTGTTTCTTGCTGAGATTCAAGATATGTTTTGTATGTTACTGATAGATACTGTTTTAACGAACTTAAAGACAAAGAACTTGAAGATTGTTGAGATAAGTTAGATAGTGAAAGAGTATTTCCAGATACTGTTTTCATATCAGCTATACTTCTTGAGGTTGATTGTGTTTGAGAAATGTAAAGTAAAGCCATTGACATTGCTTGGTAAAGTTTTGCGTCTGCTAAGCTCAAAGATGTGTTTTTGTAAATTTTCACATTTCCTAAAGATTTAGAAATTGAATGTAATATTATTTTGTTGATTTTAATTATTTTTAGAGCTCCGATAAAGTCAAGTCTTCTTAAAAATGTTGTTTTTCTAGTTTTAAGCTTTTTAGGACTGAAAATATTAATATACATTTTAAGCCACGCCGTATATTTGAATGTCGTCTAAGTTATATTCTGTTGATATATAACCATTTACTCTTTCTGTTCCTAAAGCTTCAAAGTGATGTGAATACTTAACTATTGCTCTAAATCCTACTGCTACTTGAGTTAGTGATGTATTCAAAGGAACTACAAACTTTCGCCATTTTCCGTCTGTTGTTAATGTATTACCTAAACTTATTCTTTTATCTGTTTGAATAAAATCTTCAAAGTTTATTATTGTTGCATCTGAATAATTAACATAATTTTTTCTTCTAGCAAATATTAAGTAAGCTTCTGTATAACCTGATAAGTCTATTGAAATTAAAGTTTTAACTTCATGTGTTAATAAACTATCCCATGGATCAGAGTGGTAAAAATATTCTCTAAGCATTTTTGTTCCAGAAAAAGCTTCGTTAGAATCTATAATATGCCATTGAGACCATCCGTTGTTTGTTAGTCCATCTGTTGATAAATCTTCGAAGTCCCAAGATTTTATTAGCGTCATGTTGTTTGGATTTATTATTTTCCATTCTACTGATTGAGTTATTGTATCTATTAATGTAGTGTATCCTGAGTCTTGATAAACTTCTATTACCATTTCTCCTGTTATTGTATAACTTGGATTTGCTCCCGTTGGATCAGTAGTACTATTGTATTTTGTATCAAAGCTTCTGAAAGAGGCTTTTCCTGGTTCTACTGAACCCGTTAAAGGAGAAGTAGAGTCTGGAACTAATAGTAGTGTATCACTCAAGTTTTGGAAATAAACTTTGTAATATAAAGTCCAATCTTCGGATGTATTTGTAAGTATGAATGCGGATTTGCCTAAGTAAAACTGATTGTATCCTGAAAGGAACGTTTCGCGAATATCAAATACCCAATCTCCAAGCTTTTGAAATCTTATTGCCATTTATCTCACCCACATTATGTATAGTTTTGCTGAGCTATCACTATTTACTACTACTTGATTTAGATTGTTTAATCTTATCGTTACAGCTGAACCCGGAGGGATTTTAAATCTTTTACCTTCGTCAACGTTTGGATTTTTTGAAACGTTTGCTATAAACACAGACCCAGAACTATCTGGGTCGTTGAAAAATATTGCTTCCGTACATTTTATATCATCAAGTTGAGTTGGTGACGTCGTGACGTTTATTTCTATACAGTCGAAATCTTCAACTGGAAGCGTTATTACTCCCATTCCTATTGGAAATAGATTAAATCTCGAATATAGTTTTAACATTTGTATCACGCTCTAAATTCTATTTCTAAATCTTTGTATCTTGACTTGACTGCTAACCACGATTTATATTGTTCAAAGTATTTCATTATGAGGACTGACGCTCTGAATTTCAAAGGTGAAATTTTAGCTAATCTTTCCATTGCTGATTTATCGGCTAACCAAATTGGTTGAACAAATTTTAACCACTCTTTTGTTCCGTTTAGGTTAACTTCTTCTTTTATTAATTGATAGCTAAACATTTCATAGACTTGTGATAGTTCTCTATCAGAAAAAACTGTTTTTATTTTTTTCATCGCGTCCATTGTTGGATATATACTTACATCTACCCTTATCTTACCTTTTCCTTTAATTTTTAAGTACACCTTGAATCTATCGTTTAATTTTTTAACTATTACCATTCATTCCACCTCAAACTCTAATATTTCTATTTCTTCTTCCTCTTTTTTAACTTTTATTATCACGTTTTCAACGACAAACACCGCGTCGTCTGGGTGCCACTTGTAATCATCGTGCGTTGAAACAATAATTCCTATTCTTGCTCCATTTGGAAACATTTTTTCAAAGTTTTCATCAACTTTTATGTTGAACGAGAATCTTTTTGTTTCATTTACTTTCAGCGTTGTTGATGGATATGGTGGCTTTGCTATTAAAGTTGCAACTAACGGTGTACCTACTATTAAATCTCCTCCTTTAGGTAACGGTACTATTATGTTCTTTGCTAACGAGGAAATCTTAAACGGAGAAATTATCAACGAAAAACCTAAATCAGCTAACGTAAATTCTCTTACTTCGTAGTCGATTACTCTGTATTTAACTCCAACGTTTACGTTATCAGAAACTAAAATTGGAAAAGTTTTTATAACTAAATCTACGTTTCCTTCGTTTTTTAACTCATAACTAAAATGTATTTTTTCTCCAACCTTTTTTGTTACATTTAACATGTTATCACTTACTTAATTGTTAAGCTAATTAATCTTAGTTTTCTCTTTTCTTTTTCAGTCTCTTCTTCTGTAAGTACCCTAATTATAGGTTGATGGATTACGTAAAGTATGTCGTCTTCGTGCCATTGTGCATCGTTGTAATACGAAATTACTATTCCTAATTTGTAAGTCTTTCCAGCCAATTCTTTTGGAATTTTCATAAAATATTTTTGAGTTAATATTCCGTATGAATCCAAACCGTGAGAATAAACAGGCGGTTTTGTTCTTCTTTGCTCTAATTGACCCCAATACACGAATTCTACACCTTTTGGTGTAAATAGAAATACTAACTCTCTATTTCCTTTGTCTTCAAGTATTGGTTTAAAGGTAACTACTGAAACAGTGTGCCCTGAAATATACTGTGGTGCTCCTGCCAATCTATCAGCTAATCCTTCCGCTAACAATACTGGAAATGTTTTGAAGTGAGTCTCAACAGCACCTTCATTTTTTAATTTATATTCTACTTTTAACACTTCTCCAACATACTTTGTTATTTCAGCTGGCATCTTCCCACCTCTTTTTACTCTATATTAATATTTATCAGTCTTACTTTTTTATATTCTTCGGGGGGAACTTCAGGCTTTTTAATGGTTTTACCAAGCACGGACGGTAGCACTAATCCAGCTCCTATTAGTCCAAGTAATAATAAGCCTTTTTCAAGTCCACTTTCTTCTTTACCTTCTTCAATTTTAATTATTATTGGTTGAGGTTGGTTTCCGTTAGACATATCCCATCACTTTCTTTATTTTACCTTCAATCTCCAAGTATTTAATTTTAGACATTTTAAATCCGTAATGCGATATTGAAACCGAAACGTTTTCACTTGCTGAATTTTCTAATATTACTTTTATTTCTTCTTTAATACACGGTGGCACTGGAAAGCTAAATCCTTGAAGTATCTCGTTTTCCGAAATCTTACTTTCAAATTCAAATGAATTGTCAACTATGAACCTGTATTTTATCACGTTAGGGTCAGTGTAAATTTTAACATCAGTTAATATGATTATTTCTCCTTTATTTGGAGTTATTACGTAGATGCGTTGACCGTTTTCAGGAACTGTCAAGTTTTTTGAATGGCTAAAGTTAGATATTCCAAATTCTCCTCTAAACATTGATCTAAGTATCTTATCTTGAACCACGTCATTGAATAAAAACACTTCTTTGTACTCGTTCAATTCTTTAATTAAATCTTTTATGTCAATTTGATGAACCTTTTTTTCACCAGAAATTATTTTTTCAAGTGTGTATAGTTGAATTATTAATCCTAAGCCACTTGTTATCGTGGCTAAAGTCATTTATTGCACCTCTATTTGGAATACTAAAGTTAGCTTGTCGAATGTACCGCTTTCCAACACAACCTTAATTTCAATTACGTCTTTTGGTTCTAATACCATGTCTAAATCAATTGCCTTTCTTACGTCTCCGTCAAAGGTTGCTGATGTTAGTTGTATGTCAGATTTAACGTCTGGGCCCTTTGAATCGTTAAACACTAACTGACCTTTCACGTTTGTTCCTTCAAGCAATCCCCACACTTTCACTACTTTAATTGTTTGGTTAAGTGGATTTTCGAAAAACTTTTTTCCGTTGTCTCCAGCTTCTGTTACTTCAACTGTTCTGTATATGTATTTGGCTTGCATCAATCATCACCAAAAAATGTTTTAAAGATTTAAACTAAGAGCTTAAAGAGATTGGTATTCTCCTTCAAGTATTACTGTACCTGTTACAGTTTGTCCAGCTGGAACATCAAATGATACGGTTGTCATCATTTCTACTTTCAATTGACTGTCTTTAACTTCAATTGGTACTGGTAGTTTTGCGTTTTCGTTGTTTTTGTATGGTTTAAGTGCTTTAACTATGATACCATTTGCTTCGTCAAGTCCTGCAACTCCTGGAACTACTAATCTTGCATCGTATAGGTCTTCTAAGTTGCTTCCGTATAGTAATCTTACACCGATTTTGTCGTCATATCCAGAGCTTACAGTTGCATATACTTTGAATATTGTGTATTTCTCTTTGTCTCCAGCTGATAGTGTACCTAATTCTTTTCTGTCGTAAGCTGGTACTGTCATTGCAGCTGTTCCGCCGGAGTTATCGTAAAGTGTTGTGCTGTATTCAACTCTCCAGAATCTTATTGTGTGTTGTACTTGTTCTCTTGGCAATAGTTTTGCAACTTCTGGTATTTGTTCAAATGATATCTTTTCTTTGTCGAACCAAATACCAATACCAGATAGTCTTATTTTTGTTCCAGCTGGTGCGTCAATTCTAACTCTTTCTTTTGGTTTCACTACTATAAAGTAATCTCCTAAGTCCCAATCTAATGCAGAGTATGGATCAACGTCGTCAATTGGTGCGTATGAGGATAGAACGTTTGTTGCTACTTTTTTCTCTGAAATTTCAAAGCTGTCTATATCGTGATCTGCTCCTATTCTTTGAACTACGAATGCTATATTTTCAGGCATTTCAAATCTTACGAAGTTTTGGGTAGATGGAACTTCAAGTATTTTATCAAATCTTACTATCTTGTAGTTTTCTTGTCCTCTTAGTACGTCCATCTTTCCACCCTGCTCTCTTTTTAAGAATTTTAAATTAATTAATTATATTTAAATGAATTGTCTTATGTATGATAGAATTAATATCGTGTGTATGATAAAGAGAATCTCACAAGCTCTTCAAAACCTTATATATAACATAAATTGCCGTTGTTATGATAACTATTATCAAAAATCCTTTAACTACTTTGTAAATATCCAATCCATACTCAACTATTTCTTTTGTGACTTGATTTTCAATTTGCTTAACTTCTTCTTGGTTCACTGTCTCGTCATTTACTGCTTTTATTAGCTCATCTACCACTGGCATGGTATCACCTTAGTAGTGCTATCAATATTATTATTGCTAATATTATCCAAAATAAATCTGTTCCTACTTGTGGTAGTGCTTGTTTTATTTGCTCACCTATGTATTCCCAACCAGACTTAACTGTATTAATGAAATCATTTAAACCAGTGCCTATCGTACTGTAAGTGTCAGTCACACCTTTTCTAAATTCAGGGTCTATCTGTGAATACAAGAGCGAAGACAAGAACACTACAGGATTACCTATACTCGCCCAACCAGAAACGTATCCAATCGTTCTTCTAATTGGAGCTGTCGATTCGTTCAAAGATTTTAAGATGTCCTCAAGAGAGGGTAATTGAAACATCGTACCACTTTACTTGAAATACTTGAATATTAAGTAGATTATTACGATTATTGCAACTATTACTATGAATTTTGCTACTTGGTCACTAACTCCTAAGGTATTTTTCACGAAATCTACCATTTTTTGAAATGCTTCAGCTATCATTATTATCCCCTAAAAATGTTATTTAAATTAGGAGTTTAGGCTTGTCTGATTAATTCTCCTATTTTTTCTGATGCAATACCGACCCAAGTTAGTCCAGCGTTTGTTAGTGCTTTGATGCCTCTCTCTTCACCAAAGTAGATTAATGCTAATCCTAACAATCCAAACACGATTTGTGTTGCTCTTTCGTCGGTGTTAAGGTATTTTACGATTAAGTCCTTGACGTATCCTGCTGAAGCACCTGCAACTACTGTTGCTATCAATCCTTCAACTCCACCAATTCTTGTTATTGCTTTCTTTAATCCAGATATTACGTTTTCGAACATCTTTTATCACCCCTTATTTTATTTTATTCTCTTCTTCCTGTTTTTACTTCGACTTTTCCTCCAGTTACTTTAATTGATTCTATTTTGATTTTTTCTACTGCTTCTCTTAGTTCTTTCTCTGATAGTAAATTAACGTATTCTTCTGGTTCTGCTGAAGTCATTACCCATTTTGCAACATTTTTACCATTTAAGTTTGTGTATTTAATTCCAACTTCAAGTCCTTCCTCTTTTGCTAAGTCGTGAACTTTTTTGACTAACTCTTTTAATTTTCTTGGATTAATTAATTTTACAGTTGCTGGTAATTCTATTTCTCCTCTTTTTACATCAGCTATTACTTCTTCTAATGTTACTGCATCTGGCTCAAGTCTTTTGATTTTGTCTACTATTAATGGTGCTATTTTAAGGAATACTTTTTGCATTCCTTTTGCTCCTTTTCCACCCATTAAGATTAATGCAGTTGGTCTTTTCTTTGCAACCTTTTTCTTACCGTCAATAAAGGATGTAAACTCAACTACTTGAACCATTCCATATCCAGTTTTCGGGTCTATGTATGCTAATGCCATACCTCTCATCACCCTCTCTCTTTTTTAAAGAATTTAAAGTAAGTTTATATATTTAATTATTATGTAAGAAATACGATAATTTACCATCTAACACCTAATTTTCTCTCAATCTCATTTTTAATTAATGCTATAAAAGTTTTATGAACTTGATCAAAGGTATTATAAATTTCCCAAATGTCTTTATATGGTTTATAATCTCGAGAAAATATCTCTTCTAAAGTAGATAAATCTATTATTGTTTTTTCTAACAAATCTCTCTTTTTCTTTTCAAGATTTTCTAAACCTTTAAGTCTCACTCTTAATCCTATTGCTTCTCTTGATGGTTTAATCAACAACATAGATATGAACGGCCAATTCTTATCAACTAATTCACCAACTTCGGTTAAAATTTCTTTCAAGTACCCTTTTTTATCAATGACTCCAAGTTTTATTAAATTGTTTATAATTTCTTGCATCAACCTCAAAACTTCAAACTTGGAAACTGGTTCTTCTTCAAGAGCTTCAACTGGCAACTCTGGAACGCGTGGTATTCCAGCACCACCTTTTCTAAGAATGTCTATTATTTCCTTTACCATCTTTTTTACTTCAGAAACTTCTTGTAACAATCTAAGCTCTATCTCAGAAGGTCGCTCTCTTCTTCTTCTCCTTTCTTCAGTTCCTAATATTTCTCCAACCCTTTCAGCAAACCTTTCAGCTACTCTTTCTTCGGCCGTTTCACGAGCAATTTCAGGTTGAACGCGAACGTACTTGTAAATCTCGCCAGTTGAGAACATTCCTTCGATTCTTCTTTCGTTTTCTTCTTTAATAAGTTCAGGCCTTAGAATTGCCGTCCAGTCAATATCGTCAAAATCAACTCCATACGGCTCAAAATAATTATTGTAAAGATACCTAATCCAATTGTAAAATTCAATGTAATAAGTAATTTGAAAAGGATTTTCTTCTAACCTTTTAAAATATTCCCAAAGCTTCCTGATTTTTTCGTTGGATATTGGCATTCTATTCCTCCGTTACTCTATTTGAGCTCGAACCAGTACTTGACGACGAACCTTTTGATTCACCTCCTTTTCCACTAAGTATTGCTCTTAAAAAGTCTGGCACCGCTTTCTTTAACAAATCTTCAAAAGTGTCTGCCCACTCTTCTGTTTTCAATTCTTTCTTCATTTCAAGTATTTCTTTTTGCTTTCTTAACTCTTCAAGCATTCTTTCTGTCTCATACTTGTTAACATAATCAGTAATAGCTCGTATTTCTTTCATTAGTTCAACCGTATTTTTAGCTTCTTCAACTTTTGTTTTTGTTGATTCTACTGCTAAATCCTTGATTATTCCTACAAGCTCTTTCACAACTTGTGCGTATTCTTGGGCAACCTTTAACTCAGCCTGCGTTTTTTCAAGTTCTTCTTGAAGTTCAGCTTTAGTTTTTCTTATTCTCTTTTTCTTTGGTTTAATTTCTACTTCGTCTTCTAAATAACCCATTGGATAATGAACATCACCGTTAATTCCTGCATCACTAAAGGTTTGTTCCCTTTCTCGCATCATTTTTCTTAACGCAGTTTCAACGACTTTATGCGGTGGAACTCCTTGTCGTTCAAGTTCTCTTAGCTTTTCGTCTATATCTGGATTTTTTCTTCTAACTTGTGACATTATTCCTCCAAGCTTTTTACTCCAATTCTTTATCTTTGAAATCATGACATATCACCCGAAAATAAAGTTTAAAACACCTCCAATCTTTTCTTTCAACGTATTTAAAAACTCTTCATCGTTCGCGTAAATTTTCACGTAAACAAACTTACCTTTCTCGTCCTCTCCTTTCCCATAACTTGCAGTTAAGTCGTATTTTTCAATGTACTCCTTCAAATATTGCTTAAATATTTCTATCATTGCTTCTGGGTTAGACATAATATCACCTCCCCTCTTATAATTTTACTGTCACGACACTTTTAAGTTTTTTTTATAATCTTGGATATAAGGTTGCACGTTTTTATACCAATATTCAAAGTAACCATAGTCAACTATTTGCTTCTTGTTTTTCTCCGCCCATTCCGTTCGTTGTATCACCTCCCAAGCCTTGACGGGGTCATCTATATTAACTACTTTATTAACTAAGTGCCAATACTTTAAGATTTTATTAAACAAATTAATAGCAAAATTGTTAAGCTCATAACGAAATATTTTTACTTTTCCATTCACGCGATTAATGTAAACTAATTCCCCTTTATTAATTTTAGTCATCATTAAGTAAGTTATTAATTGAGCGATGTGTTGCTCTTTAGGAATTCGCGAAAACGTTGTATTACCTACAATTTTTAATTCAAGAACTTTCTTTTTATCAGGAGAAATTAAATCGGGATGCCCCACTATCTTGAAAGTTTTTTCTTGCCAAACGTATTCCTCTTCACCAGTCCACCCTTGCTTGAACAGTTTTTCTTGAATTGCCTTATGAACAGAATCTCCCACAAACATATAGTAATCATAAAATTCTTCTCTATATTGCGTTGGTTCTACATTGTGATACCTGCACCACTGAACAAAAGGATGAGTAAATACTTCAGAAGCGTAATAAATTCCTTTCTCTCTTTTAGTAACTCTTTTATCTTCTTTCCACAATTTTATTACTTCTCTCAAAACCATTTTTTACACCTAAACACTTTATTCTGTCCCATCTCATAATAGAAAAGTATTTAGCATTAACAAAAGCAATACCTTCCTCTAAAAACACACTAACTTCAGCTTTTTTACCAGTTACACGAGCCATAGGAGATTTTAACTTACCTCTAATAACTTTAGGTCTGTACAGCATTATTTCGACTTTTTCACACTCAACCTCCTTGATAGGTAACGTACTTTGCAAGCAATCATAGTACCTCACTTTAACCATCGTACCACCCATCTTCGTCCATTTCAAACACATAACCGTTTCTTAGACAAGAAATTATACTGTCAAGTATTTTCTCAGACGGAACATAAACATAAGCCTCGTACTCGCTGTTATCAATTAACAATTTAACTTTTATTACTTTTCTCACATACATAGAAGGTGCTTTCTCGTACCTATCAATCATTTCTAAAGCGTGTCTTCTTTTTTCAGCGTCTTCTGGTAACTTGTACAAAATTCCTCTAACTTTTACTGCAAAACTTTTTAGTGCACTTGGTAGTTTCTCTTCTGGTATTATAAATGGTATTCTTGTCTCCTTTTCCACTACTAAAATGAACTTGTCCTCAGTTTCAGCTATTCCTAACTTTTCACAGCCTATGCTGAACATCAACGGATGGTCTTTCAACGTTCCATAAACAAATACATAATCCACCATAACCTAACACCATGAACGTAATTAAAAACAATAACTCAAAAAAAGTATAAAAAGTTTTCTATTCTACTTTTTCTTCGTTAAAATATCTTCCCTTGAAAATATGGCAACTAAAGTGGGCGCTTCAACAAAAGTTATATTTTCAAGATTTCCAATTGGCGCTTCAACTTTCTCTGTCTGTCTCAAAACAAATCTTTTCATTCTCCAAGCAAACTTAAAATATTGTACAATGTCTCTATTTCCTAAAACTAACGATAAAACCATCATAAGCTCCTTCGCTTCGTCCATCATGATTTCTGGTGCAAAACGTAAATGGTAACCTTTCTTTGTTTCGTAAACTTCAACTATTTTTAGCTTTTCATTAATCATAAAACAATACTCTGCTATGTCTTTCACACGCTCAAAATCTTTAACATCTAAATCAATTCCAAAAAACACGCTCATACTCTCACCTTAATTCTATAAATTCTTGGTTGATCAATTAAATATTCTAAATCATATTCTTTCAATTTTTTACGGAACTCTTCCCTAACTTTTTCAGGCATTTTGGTATAATTAAAGTAAATAAACCTTTTTTCTTCGTCTACATCAACTAAATAATCTTTAAATTCTTTAATCAAACTGATAATTTCTGAACTATAAGTTGAAACTTCTTTTTTAATTTTTATTTCCTCAAAATTATAACACGGATAACTACACACCCTAAACACACGATACAACAACTTAAAAACACAAGCTTTCAAGCTCATTCTCTCTCACCCCCTTGCTCGTATCTTTCTCTCAACGCGTGCAAAACTCTTTCAACCTCTTCGTTATTAAACAAATCAAAAATTCTGATAGTCCCCTTTCTCTTTTCTCTGACTTTAAAAGTAGGGCCTATAGTTTTAACTTTACCCGTGATGGAAACTAAACCACGAGCATACTCAACAAGTCCATAAGTTGCTGTCCAACCCTGATAAAACCATTCAAAAGCAATCTCACCGTCTAAATAATGGATATAATCCTCGTAAACCTTGCCCGTCCACCCACAAGCAATGTGAACGTTACCTCTTTCAAGTTCTACTTCTTCTCTGCCTCGCATATAAAGATATTTCTTTGCTAATTTTTCGCTCGTTAAATAATATCTCAACGCTTTAAAGTCAGCATCCTCTGGTGCTTCTGGCTCCAAGTCAAACCCTGCCCAATTTTCCATTTCATCCAAATCAGCCTTAACAACTTCACGACAAACCATATCAAGCAAATAATACCCGTGATTCAAGTCTGGAATACTTAAATACGGCGTTAAATAATGAATGTAAACAGTTCTGGGATGATTAGCGTTTTCTGAAAGACTGCTCCCCGTGAACCAAGCAACATAAAACCGTACTTCTTTCAATGTGTTCTTAACATAAAGTCTTCTACCTCTTCTTTGCTCAATGAAAACTTTCCAGTTTTTTAAATATTCGTAAATGTCTTTCCAAGCATCCTTGTACCGTCTTCTAAGCTCTGCTGTAAACAACGAATATCTTCTCCAAAACGGTATAAACATAAAAAATTCGTACTCCTTTTCGTCCCAAACTTTTTTAATCGTTATTTTTTTGTTAAAATACGGTGCCCAAACATTTCTTTGTGCCTCATCCAAAAACTTCATTATAGCAACGGTATTCATTTTCTCACCCCACCTTTACCATAATATTGAACATAATACCTCATAAAGTTTTCTTTACCCCTCTTGTAAATTTCTTCTGCTAAGTTTCTAAATTCTTCAGGAGTTAATCCTGAGCGTTCCATTGTTATTTGCTCAAACGTTAAACTTTCATTGTATTTCCATTGTAATAATATGTTTACCATTTGCTTAGTATGATTAAAATCAATTCCAAAAACAAAAAAATTGAAAGTTAATAACGCAAACGCTATTTGAGGCGGTCTTAGTGAACCATTGTAGCTCCTATGAAGCATTTTAATCCATTCGTAAATATCGTACTTTTTATCGATTAATCCTTGTTGCAACAAAACGTCCTCGAAAACTTTTATTTGCTGTAAATTGAACAACTTGTCAATGTTTATCAACTTAGTGAAAAACTTAACCTTTGGTAATTCAACTCTCAAGCTCTCTATATCTACTATCAACGGATAAATTAAATGAAGTCTATCGTAAAGTGGTTCAATTCTCGTGACTTGATTTTTCAACGGTAAATCTGGTTTAAATACTCTTTCTTCCGTTGCTGGATTTTGACAAACAATGAAACTTAACGTAATCTTTTCTTGCACTGAAACCCCAGCTTTATTCACGAGCAAAACACCTGACATTAACGATAACAGCGCATCTCTCACCTCCATTTTTAATAAGTTAAATTCATCCACGTAAAACACCATATCGTTGTATACCATTCTGTTGTACACCCAGCTTTTAGTTGCTTGGTCGTACACAACCTCTCCCAAAACTCCTGCAATAGTCGTGTTCAAGTCTATGTATCGTCCATTTCGATTCATTTCAACGAAATTTTTCATTAGATAAGACTTTCCTTGACCGGGATTTGAAACCACCGCTATGTTAATGTTCAAAAAGTGCGCCACTGACCATAAATACCACAGTCCCACATCACTATGATACCACATATAAGGGTTGAACAGTATTTCTTTCATTTTCTTGACTACTTTTTGTTCTCGACCTTGCGCTTGAGCCACCGCTAAATCCTTGTCCTTTAAAAATTCTGATAAAACGAACTTGAGCTTGGCAACCATCTCAGCTTCAAAATCAAGGTTCCCTTTCTTTGGAAATTTAAGGATTAAACTGTCCTCCTTGAATTCATAGTCCAACGGATATCTATTGTCTATTGGCCTTATTGACGGAAATTTATAATTTAAAACATCGTAAAACCACTTAACTTGCTTTTCACTGAGCTTAACCTCATCTACGCGAACGTTCAACTTTCTTCTGTAAACGTACAAAACTGAACAAATTCTAACGGGATATCTAAGTCTCATAATTTTCGCCTCATTCCTCTTCTCATAACATCTACAACCAAATCTATATTCTTTTCAATTAAATAATATGTTAAATATAAACGAACTAAAAATTCAACGCGAGCATCAGTTTTATGAGCTAACGCAATAACTTCTTGTAAATCAACAGTCTTCTTCCCACTAAAATACTGTTCATATACTTTTATAAGTTTGTCTAAACTTTCTGCAAATATTTTAAAGTCTCTCTTTCTTTCAAATCTTATTTTAGCTTTTCTCAAATCTTCTAACAATCTTCCAACTTCAATTTCTCTTACTATTTCCATAATTTTCACCTTTAAACTTTATTATCAATCTTAAAGTCATCAGAGACACGGGTTTTAATCATCGAAAAGCTCATATTGTTAGGACTTCATCATTTATCTGGTATAACTCTATATAAACTCATTCTTCTTATCTCACAATAATTTCAAGATACAAACAATAATCTTCCGCACGAACATATATTTTCACATCTAAGTTCTTGTCTATATTTTTTATTTCTTTAGCTATTTTTTCCAGCTTAAAAACATTTTCATAAAAAGTGTCTAAATCTATTAGTATTTTGTAAACTCCTTGCACGCTAACAAATCTCACTTCTTCATAGTGCACTTCTAATTCATCCAATTTATTACATACTTTTTCTAAAAATTCAAAAAATTTCTTTTCATTCATTTTTTCACTTTTTATTTCCTTTTCTTTCAAATTTAACTTTAACTCTTATTTTACCTATAATCATAAAGTCTATAAGTAAATTTGTTAAAGCTTCGGTTAATCTTATATTTAAAATGGGGTCGTCGCCCGCTTCCCACCTACCAATGATTTTCATTTGCCACAGTAATTCTTTCTTTGACACCCATTCTTTATCTTTGAATCTCTCTTTTAACTTTTTAATCATCTTTCTTATTCCTTCCGCCGTATTTTTGTATACTTTTGCCCCTATTTTATCCTCTTTTTCAGCCCCCTTTTCTTCAAATTCTGCTACCTTTTCTAAAAAATTAATAACATCCTCAAAATTCACAAAAATTTCGTAATTAGTCATACTCTCACTCCCTCATAGCATTCTCAACTATCTTCTTAGCATTTTCCATGACAAGCTTCGAAATTTCTCCCAAAACATAATTAACACACACCCAATCGGTAGTTTGTAGTAAATTGTCCAGCTCCTCTGATATGTCTGCAACCGCTATTAATTCGTACTCTGCCAAAAAATCTACCCAAAAGTCCTTGTTTTTCACTTTAGCTTTTCCCTTAGCCAATTGCTTAAGCATATCCCTTGAAGTTATTTTTGGAATTCCTATGTCATCGTCAAATCCCCACATTCTACAAAATCTGTACCATCTGATTCCACAAATCATATACATGTGAATTACAAACTCTTGCCAGCCATAGTCACTTAAAAGCTTTTCAACATCTTTCTTTTTCATAAAAATTAATACATCAACACCCATACTCCCACCTCAAATTCTTTTACTTTTCTCTTTCTCAATAGCTTCATTTATTTTATCCCAATCAATTCTATTAATCAAATCGTAAATCTCCCCAAACATTTCTATTAAATGGTAAATTCTAAACGCTATCAAGGAATAACCAAATATGTAAAGCATTTTATATTTATCTTCGTCACTCTCAAATTTTACTTTCTCTGACTCGAAAGCCCGTAATATAGACTTAAAAATAAGCTCGTCCCAAGTCAAGGCAAACTCAACTTCGCTCAACGACTCCATCCACGCTAAAGATAATTTTGGATACTTTTCACAAACTTTTAACATCTCTTCCTCACTTAATAGCGGTACATTTTCTTTTAAATTAGACGATATAATTCCCACCTTATTTCCTAAAGCCTTAGTCATTTTTCTCACCTCCTTCCTCGTCTTCTAACAACTCAAGAGTGCCCGCAATAATTCCATTTATATATTTCATAACAATTATTAACATAGCCAGTAAATTATAAACCACCTCTTTTACAGCTTCATTTTTGACTATCTCAGCGGTTTTACCCACCATTCCAGCATAAAAACAAATTTTCATCTTCTCTTCTTCTGAAATTTCAGCATTTTTAAGATTTTCTATAAATTTCTCAAAATCTTTATCCACATACTTTTCTAATTCTTCAACCATTTTTACCAAATTCTCCTCCTTCATACTAAAGTATATCATTCACTCTCACCTCCTTCTGGAGTTGAAGACTCAGACGTAGGAAACATAAAACCAAAATCAACACCTCCTAAGGTGCTCTTGCTTGCTTTTAACTTTGCAATGGGCACAACTAAATAAGCGTGCTTTTTACCGTCCTTTGTAATAAACGACGCTAACTTGTCATCACTTTCCAAAATTTCTACAAGCTTGTCCAATAGTTTATCAAATTCTTCTTGCGTTAGCTCTCCACCCTCAACTTTTATTGTTATTTCGTTTTTTGTGTCGAAATTATAATCTACATACACAACCCTGCCCATCCTATCACCTTAAAATCATACAATTCAAAAACTAATCCAAGGGTTCAATTCCATTGAAAAGCCGTGCCATTTCTATTGCTTTTTCACGCTTTCTTTTGTACTCTTTTTTCCTTTCTTTTATTTTCTTACCAATTTTATCAATGGCTTTCGCGTATTGCTCCCCTGTTATTACACCGTCCTCTGCTAAAAACTCTAACACTTCCTTAATAATATCAAAAACAACATCACAAGCAACATCCTTAAAATAATTATCTAAAATTTCACGCAAATAATCTTCAAAAGATTTAACCTCATCATGCTTCATTTCCAAACACCTTCTTCAACCTTTTCTTCACCCTCATTCTCTTTAGTTTCAACATCTTTTCCTAAATTCTTGTCAATGCACAATATTATGCTTGAAATTATGTCTTTCTTAATTCCCGTGAATTCCTTTGGAATTTTTACCGTAATGTCTTTAGTTTCTCCGTGTTCGTTTTCAAACATTATCGTAAAATTTGCGTAATCTTCAAGCTCATCCATACTTGATATTAATCTCTTTGGTATCTTATTTCCCCAAACTAAGATGCCCTTAAACTTGAATTTCATTGGCTATCACCTCCTAATCGTTTAATTTAATTAATTTAACGGAAGCTAAATTCTTAATACACTCTACCAGTTGTTGTAACAAATTATCCAATTCAAGAAATTCATCGTAAGTTATTTCTTTTTCGTTTCTCTCCCCTCCTTTTATTCCTGTAACTATTTTCAATTTATCATTGTAGATTTCAATCACAGCGTACTCTTTCTTTTGTTCATCAAGCCACTTGAAATAGGTATATAATGGTTGATTTCTGCTTTGAGCTTGAGTTCTTACATTTCTTGCATTTTCTACATTTCTTACAACATTTCTATTCACACTTCTTCTCTCGGTCATAACCTCCACCTCACAACTCCACAATTCCGAATATAATAATATAATGATTATATAAAAATTTTACTATCTAAAGATTTAAATATATAGGATAAAATGATTACCAACTTTAGACCCAATACTTCCAATCAGGATAAGTAACTAACTCGTTCAAAAGCTTTCTCATCTCTGAAACAATATACGGTGAAATGTCACTAAAAACGCTATAATAAAACGATGATGTTTGTCGATTTTTCTCTTTAAATGCTTCCTCTTCATCCATCGAAGCAAGCAACAAATAAAAGTCAAGATTGTTCATTTTCACTGCTCTATAATGTATTTCTTTTAAAATTCTACTAAATTTATCATATTCATACTCTTTCAACTCTTGATAATAATCAAACCACAACAAATGAATAGTTTTTAAACTTCCCCAAAAAATTAAACGCACCACATCACCATACTTTTGCACATCACAAACAAATCCATAAGGTTCAAAACATTTATTAAACCCATAAACAAATCTTTCAATATCCTTTTCTTCAATTCTCGCTTCCTCTAACATATATTCATCCATTTCCACATAAAAACAAGGTAAAATTGAAGAATTATAAACCTTATCAAGTACTTTAATCATTTCTTTTACACGCTCAACATACACTTCAGGAAAAGTAATATATTTAGGTATCTCCCTACTCTCAACCCTTTCCTCAAAAAATTCTCTAACTCTTGCTCTTAAAAATCTAAACACACTTTCCACATCAACTTTAGCCAAAAAAACACTCCACAATCTCATTAATTTGTAATCTCTTATAAAATTATAATCATCCTTATTTAATCCATTCATTAAATAATTAATAAAATCTATCAAAGCATAATCGTAAACAACACTGTATTCAGAAGCTCTAAATTCTAAATGCACATAGTATTTTCCTTTCTCTTCTAAATATTCAACCACATTTGTAAAACAATATCTCGTTTGAATCTCCCCACATAAAATTCTATTAAATGTATTATTAAAACCACTTTCCCCAGCAAATTTTACCATTGTATTTCTAAACCTGTTTCTTGAAGTTAATAAATGCCTCAAAACTAATCCTAAAGTCGTGTACGTATTTATAGTAAATAACAAATCCTCTTCTGAGTTAGGACAATAATAAGAATAATGAAAGTGATTCCCTTTCTGTTCCTTCTCTCCTGAATAATAATAATCAAAAAATCTATCAGCTCCTGTTAAATTAATCAATCCACACTCTAAAGCTGGAGCCTGTAAAATTCCCTCAGGATACCAATTATACGCTGGACTACTAACTTCATACGGCCCTGATGTATCTCTCAATACCATTTTATTTAAAAAATCATTGCATTCTATTCCAAATTCGTACTCTTTTCCAAATTTGTATGGCTCTACTAACCTCATAGTATCACTCCATTCCTGTTCCTACCCAGTTTGACCATCTATATTTTTTAGCCATATATTTAAACATCTCAATAATTTCATCCGAAATGTAGTCTTTCCACAATTCATAATTTAAATTGTAAACTAAAAATACTTCACTAAGCTTATATTTGTAACTGGATTTCTCATCTTTTTCATAAAAACTTTCTAAAATATTTAAATCTAAAAGCATCAAAGCTCTCGAATGAACATCAGCTAAAAGTCTATATTTTTCATTCTTTTCTGCTTTACTACGAAGCTCCTCAAAGTATTCTAACCAGAATTTCTCAATCCTACTCAAATTACCCCAAAAAATTAAGTACTTTTCACCCTCACTTTCCTCGTAAACATCGCACCTAAACCCATACTTTTCAAACCAAGCATTAAAAAGATAAACTAAACTCAGAACATCATCATAATCAACTCCAAAATTTCCTTCCAATTCTTTTTCAATAATGTCATCAAATTTCAAGTAAAAACAAGGTAACATCTCTGGAAAATAAACAACAGAAAGCATATGCTTTAACATCAACAAATCATTCTCATAAAATTCTTGATAAGTAACATATTCAGGAATTGTTTCGCTCTTAACATCTTCTATCCTTTGGTTTACAAAATTCATAACAATTCGTTTTAACTTTCTGTACATAATTGCATCTGTCCAAGTAAATAAATCAGTCCAAGCCATCAATAAGTGCAACTTTTTAATTAAACTACAATCGCTCTCGTATAACTTGTTTATTAAATAAATAATAAAATCAACCAAAGCATAGTCATAAATTACACTAAACTCCGATGCTCTAAACTCTAAATGTACATAAAATTTACTCCCTCTTCTCTCTGCTTCAACAACATTAGTAAAACAATACTTACCCATTCCACCCAAATCTAAAATTCTATCACTCGCATTACATAACCCGTGTTGCGCCGTGTATTTTTTCATAACATTTCTAAACCTGTTTCTTGAAGCTAATAAGTACCTCAAAATTAATCCAATTGTTGTAAATGTATTCACTGAAAACAATACATCTCCCCTATTATTTGGACAATAATAAGAAAAATGAAAATGATTTCCTTTCTGCTCTAAATATTCACTGGTAACATAATAATCAAATAAGACATCAGCACCAGCTAAATTAATTAATCCACACTCAAACGCCATCGCTCTAATTAATCCATCCAAACCCCATTCATACGCGGAACTACGCACCTCATTCGGGCCCGATGCATCCCTCTCAACTAACTTATTCAAAAATGATTTTGAACTATACACCTTAAATTCATATTCCTTACCAAATTTATACGGCTCAATCATTGTTTCACGGCATCACTTTTTTTATTACTACTATTTCTTTTTCTGGTACATTACTATCGACAATTTGAGCTAACCCTTCATACATTCCCATTTTTATAATCACACTTCCATCTGGATTAACTTTCACTGAAATTAGCTGGTCATATTCATCTACAAATTCATCAAACAATCGTTCATCAATGTACTTAAGTGGCTTTAGCACAACATCTTGCTTGATGTACTCTTCTAAAAACTCAAAGTTACCCTCCTTAAGATATTCCACCAACTTTTTAGTCCTCCTCATACTATCCCTCAACCTATTTTAAATATAATTAAAAGTATTACATCTTATATAAAAGAATTGTCAAAAATATGATAAACACACTAAAGATTTAAATTATTTAAAGTATCTTTCAACTTTTTTAAACACTTTCTACACGCCAAAGGACAACCATTCTTTAAACAATTTGAATTTGCACCTCTACCACTTCTCAAACAAAATAAATTATATACCTCAAAAGATTTCCTACAAATTATACACTTAGCTTTCATACTTCCACCCTAAAAAGTAAATCTCTGGTCAAGCCTCTTCATTACACCGTAAAGTATTTCTTCTTTTAAAAACGGCTCTTCTTTACACTTTTCAACATCACAATATATTTCAACCAAATTACCTCTCTTTTTCTTCTTTAATACAAGCTTAAAAATTAATTCGCCATCCCTGTATAACTCAACCCGCTTTGTACCTATCCTAACTTCCATTCCTCTTATCTTGTCAATGTAAACTGCTGAAAACTTATTATCATAAATCATATTGTATCCATACTTTCTTTCAAGGATGTAAAATCCTCGATTTTTCAACCACTTATCAGGTAAATTCCACAAACTATTAAATAAACTTTCTGATATATTTTTATCTTTATAATTTATTACTTGATTTTCATTTCCTAAATACTTCTCTACAAAATCTTTTAAATTCTTTATCTGTTTATGTTTACAAAATTCTTTAAATTTGCGATATACAACCTTATAATGTATCAATCCATCTCGATTTTTAGCAAATCCTTTTTCTCTTAGCACTCTTTCCATTATTTTTTCAAAGTTTTCATTAAATGGATTATACACCATCATCACATTCCAATAAATAATAAACATTCTTGAAATATAACTCTTAACAGTTGTTTCCTTATACTCATCCTGAATATATAATTCAAAATCTTTAACAAAATTATTCCAAATTTTCTCACACTCTGAAATTATAACTTCTCTACACGGCGAATAGTACATTTTTCCTGTACTTGGTTTTTTAATAAAATACAACATTTTAACACTTGAAATCCTTGTAACCCTGTACTTTGACATAAATGTAGTTACCAAACCTTTAAATCTGCCCCTTAATTCTACACTACATCCTCTCTTTTTCTCTACAATTTTGTAAACTTCATATAATACACCCATACTCTATCACTCCTCCTCTATTATATAGTCTTTAATTAACCCACCTTTTTTCATCCCATTCAACAATTGTATTAAAAGCTCAAGCTCCTTATCATCTAAATTTAATGTAATTTTAATAATCTCCCCTCCAAAAAACGATGTTTCTTTAATCATTACTTTGTACCGCTTTCGTTGTTTATTTTCTTTCGAGTTAAACCTCTCTAAAAAATTCCATAAAGTTACTCTAACCTTTGCTCCATCAACCATATAAGTATATTCTATAAAAAAATCAAAAAACTTGTAATTCTTTTCCCTGTCACATTGCTTCTCTATTTCTCTGTAAAATTGTTCTATTACATACGCTAAATCCTGCACCTGCTCATAACTTAAATCTTTAAACTCTACCTCACACCACCCTATTTTATTCTTAAAATAAAAAACATTTACCAGCACATCCATTTTCCCACCCTCTTAAAACAAATTACTCAACACTTATCAACACTAAAATTATCAAAAACCCAAATATGCACATCGCAACCCAATTGCCCATCAATACAGCTATACAAAAAAAGATTAACAAAATTATTAAAACTATTCCTTCCATTCTCTCACCCCCGTTTTATTTTGTACCTACCATTAACTTTTCTATTTGGAGTTTCAATCTCATACTCAATTACTACTTCATCTATTTTTATTCCTCTTTTTCTTTCTATTTGCTTGACAAATTTTACTGCTCTCTTCAATATTTCGTTAAATTTATTTTCCATTGCTTGAAATTCTTTTACCATTAACCTTATTTTTTCAACTTCATTTTTTAATGTAATATCTTTTAGCTCATTTAATATAGCTTTTATATCCTCTATTGAAAGCGAATTAACAACTTTACTATCACTGTACAAAATACCTTCATTGCAACCCCACACCAAAAATTTATCATTAATTCTATCATCAAAAGATAAATGCAATGTAACTAATTTATCGTTTTTTATTTTGTAAATTGGGTCAACTTTCATTGGCAACTCATAACCTAAAATTATTGAATTTTTTATTTTTCTGTTAATTTCAGCTCTATCTACTTTTATTTTTGCACCCACTGTCAAAGATATACAACCATTTTTTGTTATCTCTATACCTTTTTCACACAAAATTATGTCTTTCCCACTTTGTTTTCTTTGTTTAACAATTCCTATTTCTATTGCCTTTAACTTTCTCTTTAATTTTCTATAATTTCCATATAGTTTCAACGTCAACAAAAACAACTTACCCCTTAAATTTAATTCCTTTTCTTTCTCTTTTCTTAACAAAACTTGTCTCACAGCCATACCTTTCCACCTAAACTTTACTTTATAATATAATTATATAGCATAATAATATAAAAATATTATCAAATAAAAATATAATAATTATCAAACTTCCGCATCCTCGCTAACCTTAAAAACCCAAACATCACTCATATTGTTATACTTATTGTAATATCTCCACGACACTTCAGCAATTTCCGTTCCATATTTTTCTTCAACATAATTTTTCTCTTCGCGATATATTTTTCTATTATATTCTACTAATTCATTTTCATTTTTCTCTTCACACTCGCTATTTAACACTGCTGTTAAATCCGCAACCATACACATAAATGTATTACTTTCAACATACCTATATTCCTTGTTCAACATTTTATTGATTTTCTTCAACAATTTATCTGCCCTGATGTAAATATTGTATCCATCAGTTAACTTTTTCATTCTGTAAATTCTTTGTTTCACGTCCTCGCAAAATTTTCGTACAATGTAAACATCGTACAGCTCCACTAAATAATCTAAAAAATTAAGCATTTCATAAACATCTATTACTCTTACTTTTCTCATAATCCCACCCCCTTAAACTTCTATAATACTTCCATCCTTATAATCAAACACCCAAATCTTTTCATTGTTATTTTCAACACAATCTTCTTCATTATTTTCTTCAATTTCTTCATCAAATTCTTTAAACTCTTCTTCTTCAAATTGCTCATTATATTCATTTTCAATACCTTCATCTTCAAATTTATTATTTTCATTTTCTATTTTTTCTTCTTCTTTATTACTTTCTTCTTCAACATCATTCTCATTCTCTGCTCTTTGCTTCTTCTCTAAATATTCAATAAGCTCATCTCTAATTCTGTATGCATAATCCCTGTATTTAATATGTTTATTTATAAGACTTAAAATAAAATCTACACTAATTTTGAAATTATGTTCTTTAATAAAATCTTCAAACATCCAGCTAACAGTTAACAACTTATCTATTAAATCGCAAACATCAAAAGGTCTGTATAATGAATAATCAATGCTTTTTGCATCAAATTTAGCAACGAATTTATTTAACTTTTTGGCGGTTTCAATAGCTAATTGCTCATCACTCGTAATAATTAATATTCTTTCATCTTCACAACAATAATAAACATTATTTACTAAAACACCTAACTTATCTTTTATTGTATCTAACACTTCTGAAGTGTTATTTAATTTTTCAAAGTCAAACATATCACGAATTACCTTCCAGATTAAATATGTAATATCAATTACATAAACACACTCTTCATTTTCTTTCTTATTTAAATTCTTACTCTCATTCTTATTATTTTTACTTTTTCCAATTATATATTTAAAAAACCTCAACATTCTCATTTTACCACCCCAAAATTTTTAAAATATAGGTGCATCAACACTTACCTTAAAAACCCACACATCGCTCATTTTAGCTTTCTTTTTCTTTCCTTTTCTCTTCTTTTTCTTTTTTATTTTTATTTTCTCTTCTCTCAAAACTTTTAACTTTTCAAGAGGTATTTCTTCCACATTCTCTCTATAAAACTTTTTTATTTTCTTAAACACTTTATTTAACTTGCTCATATACATTTTTCTTATCCCTGCATCACATTTGTGATACTTCAAAAAACATTCATAATCAAACCTTATTAATTGCATTATTTCCACTAATCTGTTCAAACTAATGTAAATCGTTGCTTTTTTCTCGTCTTCATAGTAATACCTTATTCTTGTTCTTTCTAATTCTTTGATAACTTCATACCAAATCTCACTTTCTAATGATGCACTTTTCGTTTTTTGCCACTCATCAAAAACAAATTCATAAAACTCAAAATAATCAATAACCTTCATTTTTTATCACCCAAACTCTTTAAATCTTCATAAATTCTTTTCAAAACTTCTGCAATTACTTTACTCCACTCATTTGACTGATAGCCACTATAACTACTGTCTGCAAAACTTCCTGTCAAATCTGGGATGTATCGCACTCTTATATCATAGTTTTTACAAATTTGCACAACTAAGTTTGAAATATATGTACCAAATATGTTATAATACTTTGTTTTATGTGCAATAATTGTTCTTTGTACTTCTGCCAATTCAAGTAAATAATCTGGCTCGATGTATCCTAATTTTTCCCATATTTTTTCAAAATCTAAAACTAAACACATTATTTTAAACCACCATAAAGTAATTTCTATTGCATCTAAACTGTTCGTTGTATCAAAAAGTCTAAATTCAATTGTTGGCACTGATTTTATTCTGTGTCTGCTGTTCTCTGATGATAAATTAACTACAACATCATAATAGCCATAAATTCCATTGTTTGGGTCTCTGGTTATGTTAGTTATTGTTGTTATTGGCGATATATGTTCGCTGTTCAATAACCGCACACTTCTACACGGTATTTGATATCTTAACCCCTGTGAATTTGTATTAATTAATACTGTATCCCAAATAAAGTAATAAAGCACTTTTGCTATAATATCATACAATCTTTCTCTTTCTGATGTTCTCAAATTTGGAAAGCTTATATGTAAATGAGTACCACAAAATTGACAACCTCTCATATTACTTCTCAACACTACATCATAACCTAAACTGCCTTGCACTTCTCTTTTTAAATTGTTATACTTTTCTACTAAATCATTAACTACATCTGATGGATTACTCGAAGGTCTTGTCCTTATTTCTAATTGATATGGATAATAATCCCTAAAAATGTAAATATCATTTACATTGTTCAATATTGTATCCATTAAAGCATTATCATCGTTTGGTTTACCACAATCATCTACCAAATAACACTCTATTTCTAACCCTAACATTATTTCTCTTTTTTCATCTATCTCTTCCTTATCAACAAATAAATTCTTAAAATTCCATCTTCCTAAAAATTTCTTCATAACCTACCACCTCCTAATCTTATCATTCAATAATACTTATAATAATAGCCACCATACCCGCCTTTCAAATAATATCCATTTATCTCTAACTCTTTTTCATATTCTTTTGTCTCATTGCTCAAATCTATGAGCCACAACTTATTTTCTTTGAGCTTAATGTATTTTTTGTTCGTTACTTTAAAACTATCGGAATAAAGCCTATCTTTTAATACTTTATATATTATTGTTCTCTTTTTACCATTTTCTATTTTTTCTTCCGTTTTTTCTTCGTAACTGTATATTGTAAACTCGTTACTTCCATTCTCTGGTACTATGTCTCTTTTACTCGTTAATAAAATTACTTTGTCTTTTTGTCCTTTGTACTCAATTTCTAACTCATAGCAATAGCTATCTGTTCTGATGTTTATTAGCAACAACTTTTCGAAAAACTTCGACACTGCCATAAACACTCCGTAGCCATAATGGATTTCTGCATACTCTTCTACTCTTTCTGTTAATTCTTCTGCCGTTTTTGAGCCTTCTAAAAACTTAAAAAACCAATACGTATCTGGATAGCCTTTTTTTGGCTCCCCGAGTACTCCATTGTGAGCTGTGAAATATACATCGTTCAATAGCTTAAACTTCCATCCGTGAATACCTTTTTCGTTGACCTCTGATGTTGCTAGTCTTAAGTGACAAAATATTTCATTAAATTGTGCTCTCTTTACTTCGTTTACATATTCTACGAAATCTAATGTTCTTATACTGTTCAATGTATTAGTTACAAAAAAATAACCGTCTTCGTTTCCTGTTCTATAGCTTTCATTTATGGAATATAGAGTTACAACCTTTACAATTTCAGGATTTTTTCCTCTTATGTAAAATACTCTACACATACTCCCACCCCTATAATTGTATTAGAACTATATAATTATATTATGTAATAATCATATAAAAATTTTACGATATGATTATATAAACATAAAAATATAAAAAATAAAAAACTAACACTCTTCCTCTTCAATTTTAGCTCCTAAAACATCTAAAATATCTCTCTCAATCTCAAAATAATAAAAATAAACTTCTCTATCAACAATCCAACTCTTTTTATAAAATTCAAATTTAAAACCAAACTCTTTTTCTAAAATTGGTAAATATTGATTTACTAAATCATCGTTTATTGCTATTATTTTTCTATCTTTGTAAAAACTGAAAAACATACTTGACCATTCACAGGTTTTACTACGTACAACTATCCAAAACCATTTTCCATATCCCATTTCTCCGTTCAAATATATAGCTTTTTTAAAATGTTCATCCTCCCATCCATATTTTTTAACAATCTCTGAAATTACGATAAACTCTTTTATATTTTCATAAATCTCTTTAACTCTATCTACAAAATCCGATAAAAATAACCTATTTTTTACAATGATTGGTACCTTTATAAAGTCTACATAAAACACTCCTTCTATTTGTATTTTCTCTATAATATCCTTTTTTACATCAAATTTATCTTCTTCATATAAAATATTA
>Ga0256842_1000666_pt1 | contig 30033 bp, 35 predicted proteins | sample 4559240metaG_FD_185973 | JGI IMG/M metagenome (GOLD analysis project Ga0256842, IMG submission 185973) | Hydrothermal vent microbial communities from Guaymas Basin, Mexico - 4559-240 | ecosystem: Environmental > Aquatic > Marine > Hydrothermal vents | place: Mexico: Guaymas Basin | collected... | reverse complement strand
ATCGTCCTTAGCAGTTACTAAGACCCGCTCTTCTTCTTTAAAGGGCGCTTTACCCTCCGGTATATATAGTCTCAGCTTTCCCCTCCCCACATCTACTACCCTGGCTGGACCCGTGCCCTGGCTGAGCACCAGTTTATCGCTGGTTATCACCACTATTTCCATGGTGCCCGGCTTTAGGCTGAGATGAGCCGCTACGTCTCTAGGAATATTGATTAGAAGCTGTCTCCCCAGCTTTTTAACCTTAACGTCTCCCATAGGCTCTCTCAAGGCTACACCCCTCCCCTGATAAGATATATCGCCGAGAATAATATTATAGTTTACTCTAATGTCATAAAAGTAAATTATGGAGTCGGGGAGAAAAACAAAAAGAATTAGGGTGGATTCAATCCGGTGAGCCAGCTCACTACAGGCTTGGCTAGAGCCATTATGGCTCCTGCTAGGAGTATTGCTGCTATTTTCTTCTTTGCACGAGCCTGTTCTTCTGGAGTGTCTGCTGTTGCGAGCTGTATTCCAGCGTATATCATTCCGCCTATCAATACTGCTACTCCGATGTATTGTATTAGGCTGAGTATCTTGTCAACCATACTGACCAGTTCTTGGGGAAGCTCCTCGCCTTGAGCATAAACACTAGCTACACTCGTTAATAGCCACAGTGGTGTAAGCTTGGCTAGTCTCCGGATCCTTGTCCAGAGCCTCACATTTATACACCGTATAATACTCTGTGCGGTTCTTGCCATAGTTACTGGTCTACAACAATCCTGTACTTAGCCGGCCTAGCCTTTCGGGAGTTTAGTCTCTCTACTAGTCCCAGGGCCTCCATCTTGGCCAGGACCTTGCCCGCCCAGATCCTGTTCGTGCCGAACAGCTCTGCCAGATCCCCAGGCGAAATCTCTTCATAGCCCATTTTCCTGAGTTGCCTAGCCAGTTTTTCCAAATCTATAGAGGTCCGGACAACGACCTGACCCACAGGTTTTTCACCTCCACTAAAAACAGGTTTCCCAGAGCATATAGTTGCTTCAACCATGGGGAATGAAGCAATCCCTTACAATATCGTAAGGGGAAGGTGCACTGGTAAAGAACGAGTAGAGAAGCAGAGTAGCAAGAATTATCAATAAGCTGTTATAAACTATATTGTCGTATTTGAGGCCAAGTATTCCGATCTTCTTATTAGATAGTGGGTAAAGTATTGCTACTCCAGATCCTGTGGGTATGTCGGCTAGGAGATGGCCTAGATATGACAGCATGTATGCAATCGTGGAGGTGGCTGGGTATAGTTTGAACGGTATTAGGTCTAGGGCTTCAGTGCTCTTTAGGACGAAATATATTGTTAGCCCGGTTAGGATGCAGGCGAATATGTTGTGGAGGGTGGCCCGATGCCTCCGTAACCCGTCGAGATCCGGTATCGTGGAGCCTAGTAGGGCTAGACCGCCATAGATTAGTGCTTGCAGTATGTTTTCTGGTCTCAGAACATAGTAGGCTACCGCTACCCCCAGCATTTGGTGTGCTAGTAGCTTGGCCATACGTTCTCTCCCGCTGTATGTCGAGTCATAGTGGGAATAGTTACGGAGTGTTCATGATACGTAACTATGGCGTTTACCACGTATTTTGTACCGGGTGTCTTCTATGGGTAGGAGGAGGATGAAGGCTATAAGCCCTGTCATAGCGGCTGTGGTCTTGATAGGCGTGGCTATAGCGGGGGCTCTCCTGCTGGGCTACTATATGACCACGACGATCAAGAGTAGCAACCCTAAGGGTGCGGCCATAGCGGTAAGCGGCGTCGAGCTATATTATCTGGGTACCAGCAGGGTTAAGCATGGGTGGCACTGGAAGACTAAGTACGACTATATGGTGAGCGTTAAGCTGGCTAACTCAGGCACGGACCCTGCTACCATAACGAAGATAGAGATCATTGGGACGGACAGCCAGGGACAGTGGGGGACCAGATACACGATTAACGTTGGAAAGCAGATACTTCCCGGCGAGACATATAGTGATACATGGACTTTCACTCTGGACAAGCAGGACATAGGTATCGGGAAAACATATGTTGTCAAGATAACCTATTCAGACCCTTACGGCAACACGAAGACTGTGTCCGTCAACATTATGTGCAGGAGAGGAGTAGGATGATGAGAGCGGTATCGAACGTTGTAGCGGCGATCGTCCTCATTGGGATAACCATTGCTGGGTTCGCTCTAGCCTACCCCATACTCTTCTCAGAGGCGAAAGGGGTTTCAGGCATCGGCTCTCTTATGGGCCTCGAAGCGCACGCCAAAGCTGTTAAGCTCGTCTTGGCGGACTATAGTGTAGCTTACGAGAATAGACACTACGTTGTCAAGCTCTGGATATACAATGCTGGCTGGGAGAAGGCTAAGATAGTTAAGCTCGGTGTGCCGAGGTATTCTGTAGCAGTATCGGTAGCCGTAGAGCCGGGATCGGTTAAGGAGGTAACGCTGTATGTCCCCGAGAGATACGGGTCTCCTGACAGAGTAGTCGTTGTTACGGATTCAAACGTTTTCCTCTATAGTCTGAGCTGACACGGTTTTTTACCGTTCTGTTACTATCTTTTTCCTCAACATTATTCCGGGGCTTGTTATGAAGGGGCTAGCGGCATTATTGTGTCTAATGCTGATTCTTGCATCCGCTGGTAGTGTTAATGGATATGGCTTAAAGCCTCAGCCCGCGTGGAACCCCTTAGGAGACATTATCAACAAGATAAAAGAGGCTATTCTGGGCGCTATCAGCTGGATCGCAGACAGGATCCATGACTTGGCTATGGATCCTTTGGCTCCATTGTTCCAGGCAGTCACAAAGCTCGTGATAGGCAATCCCGTCCCGGAATACGGTGATTGGGGCCCTCTCGATCAAGTTTCGTGGTACGAGATCCGTGTCCCGGAGATGCTGGACCTGTATGATAAGGCCCGTATAGCCGCCTATATGTTGTTGCCCCTTCCAATAGTCATCGGTGCTCTCGCCATAGGTCTCGAGGGTTTCGGGCTGGTGAAGGAGGGCGAGGGCATGCTCATGATCAAGAAGAGTCTGTGGACGGTCGTCCTTATCCCGCTCTCGATGACTCTCTACGACTACTCCGCCCATTTATTATCTGCTTTGACGCACTACCTTTGTCCTCCGGACATGTTCGGCTACTATTTCGGCCTCACCATTACAGGGGTAGGGCTTCTCGCCATAATAATTGACCCGCTCATACTCTTATTCATCCTCGTAATAGCCATTGCTGGTGCTGTCAGGGTGTTGGTTGTTGCTACACTGGCGGCTATACTCCCGATACTCCTCGTCCTCAGTCTTATCCCGAAGATAAACCGGATAGCCTTCACACTGATAGAGACGCTTATAGCCCTTATGCTTGTGCAACTGGTAGGCGGAGCCATGATAGCAATAGCGGCAACAATTGTCTCAGGAATATCGAGTTCAAGCATTGAAGAATCACTAGTAAGGATAATGATAGCTTTTGCAAGCCTCTCAATCCCATTAATAGCCCCCATGTTCATAGGGAGGGGAGGATTCGCGAGCTTCGCAACATCGGCTCTGCTGGGCTATACCGTGTTCCCAGCATTTCAGGCGTTCCGCGGCTACCTATTAGCATCAATGGGAGCTCGTGGAAATACCGTAGGCTGGGGCGTAAAAGCAGGGATCAAAATGGGTAGATACATTTATCGCGGAACGGTAGCCTTGCCGAAATTACCAAGGATTATTAGAGCAAAATATGATAATTCTCAGTTTACAAAGCATAAGGAACAAGGTCTCTATGAAGGATATATATGCTAATTATTGGTATATTTAATTCTTCTATAGGTATAATAGTGTTAGTTATTGTTATAATGAATATAGTGGACATGTATAGGGAGATAGTAGTGGAATTAGAGAGGGAAAGAATTGTTTTCAATATTATCAAGGATGGAGATAATGTATTAAGAGGTGCGATAGGCGAGAAGATTTTAGAGTATTTGCTGAAAGGAGGGGGATTTTCTTCTATCGGCTCACTAAAATGCCACAGCCTTAATAGTCTCTTATTTTATTTTGCAACTAAATTCGTTAAAGACTACGAGTATATAGTTATTACATATGATCTCCCGTTAGAGAATTTCATTGAAAAGATTAGGGATAATCCAGAATATTTTGAAGAATTATGTAATCAAGTTATTTCTAGTGCACAAAAATTGCGTAGAGAATTTGGAGTTAAAGATGCTGAATTTAGATGCTATGTTTCACCACCAGGTATAAGTCGTTGCTATATATGTAATAAAGGTGAACACCCCCTCCCAATTGTAACAATTAATAATAATAACTATTTGAAAGAAAATCCGGAAGCAAGAAGGAAAAAACCCTATATTCGTTTATGCCCACATTGTATTGAAACTGGGATTAGAAAAGGTATCATTATCAAGGATAGAACAGGATTTAGGGTTCACCCTAATTATTTGAAAGATTTCGCACTTCTATGGCTTGCATGTTATTTAAATACATACAAAGATCTCATACCATTCATCATTAGACTGAAGAACTATGATTTTCTACTAAAATTGCGAGGTGGAGGTGCTATGGGTAAATTCGATTACATCTGTATTGATGAGAGTGGGAACCGCTACTTGATAGATGTTAAAACAACTACCAGTTCCAAGTATATCCGTTCCTTAATTTATAAGAAGAAGACAAAGAGCAAGGACATTATACATGAGGCATTAAAGTATGGGTTTAAAGTCTTAATACCCCTAGTTGAGTTCCTCGATAATTGGAATGTTGAGATAAAACTAGTAGAGATCATGTAGGCGTATAACTATATATTGTATAGCAACTAGCTAGGTATTTCGGGTGATGGTCCTAGTATTATTGATGCTGTTTTTACTGGTAGTATGTCTAGTGCTGTGGGTAGGTTTACGTATGTTGCTAGTTCTCGCGGACTTAGTACTGGTAGTTTCTTGTCCTTGAATACCAGGCCTAGTCTCTTAGGTTTTAGCATTTTTATTTCTTGGAGCATTTTATAATTGAGTTCTTTTACTTTGAATGTGAAGCCGTTTAGGGGGAATTGGTTGAAGCTACTGGCTACATCGTATGCGTGGTCTTCTTCCTTAGCCAGAATTATTATTCTTGTGGCGTAGAGCTGGTGGTGCATCTTGTACTGGGCTTCCCTCAGGATCCGTTTCTCCTCCTCGGTTAGCTCTGGCTTATATACGTATTGCTGCTTTGCTTGGCTAGAGCTGGTTGAGCCGAAGAATGCGTCTCCGAGGCTCAGGGCTTCTTTCAATATTATTTTTTCCGTGCTTGCTGGTTTGCCAGTTTTCTTCTCGTAGACGAAGCTTGCGATGATTCCTGCTCCGCGTGGTTCGGGTGCGGCTATTATTAGTATCATGCTTTCTCCGCCGAGCATGCTTGATGCTATGACGTCTACTGGGTTGGATTCTACTTCTTTTTGTCTCGTCAGGTGGAATAATGGGTAGTAGAAGCCTTTCTGTAGCCTGAGCTCTGCATAGTATTTGAACACATCGGGTTTGAGCGGTTTAGCCTCCTCTATCACGATTTTGTTGAACCTTGTCTCCAGGCTCTTAGCTACACTGTTTCTGAGCTTTTCGGGTACTGTGAAGTAGAATCCTATGTGTTTGCCGTCGTAGAGTAATGTATAGGACCATGTAGCTCTGGTCCCGTACAGGGATGCTATGAAGTCCTCCAGCATGAGCGGCTCGACACGTGTGTCCGGATGGGGTATGAGTTCGAGCCAAGAATACATCGGATATACACCAATGAATATTATCTCGGCATCCCTTAGTTGCAGGTCTCCAATAACCTGCAACTATACTTTCGAGCCACACCTGTATAGTGGTGAGCAGTTGTGACGGAGCTGAAACGCCCTGAGGAAGTGGTGTACCTGGGATCTTTTCAGGGAAGAACCTATGGGATCTATAAGACTGATAGGCTCCACATAGCGGTTTTCGGTAAATCTGGTACTGGTAAATCGACGTTGCTCAAGTTCCTTATCAAGCAACACATAGACCTCGGCGAGGGATTCAGCCTACTGGATCCTCACGGTGACCTTGCTCTCGAAATTGTTAAGCTTATACCCGAGGATAAGGTTGATAGGCTGGTCTACATCGATCCTACTACGGTTAAGGTCTTCGGCAGAACAGTCAGAATAAACTTCTTGGAGTACCGTGACGAATGGGATAGGGAGCGGGTCGGGGAAGCCTTTATCTCCGCATTGCAGAAGCTCTTTAAGGACTTCTGGGGTCCAAGGCTGGAGCATATACTTAGGAACTGTGTAAACACCCTCCTAGAGCAACCACTAGGATCCACTAGCCTTCTGGACCTCTACTATCTGCTTGTCGACGAGGATAGGAGAAACGAGCTAATAGCTAACATAGAAGATCCCCTGGTAACGAAATTTTGGGAGGAAGAATGGCCCCGTCTACCCAAGGACGCTATTATTAGCGTTATAAATAAGATCTCTAAGTTAGTGGGCTCCAGGATACTCCGGCCAATATTCTCCGCTAGAAGATCCACTATTGACTTCCGGAAGCTCATGGATTCCAGGGCATTCATAGTCATTAATCTGAGTAAGGGTAGGCTCACCGAAGAAGTCTCACACTTCCTAGGCACGTTGATCATCGGTAAGATTTTCTCGGCGGCCATGTCAAGAATCGATGTTGCTCCTAGGATGAGGATCCCTCACTACCTCTATATTGACGAGGCCCACAACTTCACGGTTCCAACCCTTATAGATATTCTCGCCGAGGCCAGGAAATACAAGCTCTACCTCACGCTAGCTACTCAGTACCCTGAGCAGTACCCGCGGGAGATACTGGACGCCATACTGGGTAACTGCAGGACTTTCATAACCTTTAGGGTGGGCCTGAAGTCCGCTAAGCTACTGGCTAAGCTTTACGAGCCTATATTCTCGGAAAAGGACCTCATCAATCTACCACTATACTGGTTCGCGGTCAAGACCGAAGTCCACGGTAAGCCTGTTAGACCCTTCACCCTCAAAACAGTATACATACCTGTAGAGGTTCAAGGTTCAAGGTTCGAGGATGACCCAGAGATTAGTAGGAAGATCGCGAGGAGCCTGGAGCTCTATGGAGCCCCGATAGAGGAGGGAGCCAGGACTGAAGCCTTGGAGAGGATCAGAGAAGGAGAGGAGACTAGTATTATCGAGGTTAGGGAGCCCCCGCTCAGGCCCGTAGAAGCCTATATATTGTATGTTCTCTACTATGAGGGCGATATGCCTACTGGTGTTCTTGTTAGGAGGGTTTCAAGGTTTTTCAGTGTTCCTTATGATGCGGTGCATAGTATTGTTAGGGGTTTGGAGGAGCTGGGCCTGGTTGGGAGTGTTGTTGTAGAGAGTAGGGGTAGGGGTCGTAGGCCTAAGCTCTACCGAATGTCGGATAAGGGCAGGAGGCTTATAGAGGTGGAGTTCAGCGGTGAAAGGGCCGGCGGACCCGAGCATCAGGCTATGGTGAAGGATGTCGTCGAGGCTCTCAGGCTGGACCTAGGCTTCTGGACCTGGGTCGATACTGGCGAGGATCCGTTGAGCGAGGCCCCTGACATCATAGCTATACCCTACATGGATCCCAGCATATGGAGCCTAGATAGGGTTTTGTTTATCGAGGTTGAGACCAGGCCGAGCAGGGATCCTGGTAAGATAAAGAAGTATATTAAGAGAGCCAAGGAGAGCGGGGCAAGGATACTGTTTGTCGTGGATGAAAAATACCTTAATTATATTAGGGGCTTCGGCGTTGAAGCAGCTACGCCTAGTAGTGTAATCGATGTTGTTACGAGGATTCTTGGCCAGTAGGCTCTAGTTCTATAATTGTTTTTCCCTTCTCAAGCAGTTCTCTGCCCTTCTCCGTTATCTTGTAGAGCTTCCAGTTCGCTCTCCTTGCTATGGGTTTTACGAGGCCTAGTTCTTCGAGTATTATTAGTGAGCCGAACACCATGTATCTGGGTATTTTCAGGTCACGCTCGACCTGTATAGGCATAGCTACCTCTTTCTCCGCGAGGTATTTTAGGATGCTTTGTATTGTTCCCAAGGCCTCCACCGCTACGTATAACCTAGTGTGATTCATAGTTACTTATTAATAATATGGTGTTAACTACATCACTACATCGACAAGTATTAACTAGAGTATAAACACGAATATAAACAGGAATATAAACATGTACAGGTTTCACAGTATGTTTAATCTACATGAGGAAGTGTTTAATTAAATAAAGCAAGTATAAAATAATGGACACAGTATAAATACTATATACAGTATAATTTAGTCTAACTATTTAATTAAATCAACAACGTATAAAAACAATATACAGATACATGGTTTGATTTAAACTGTAATGATAATTTATTAGTAATTAAATAGTTCCAATTAACACTTTATCATCAAACCGCAAGGTTCCTGCCCATACACTATTGTTGTGTTTGGTTGTTTTGTTTTTGTTGGGGTAAGTGTTTTCTTATTTTATCAACTAGGTATTCAAGTAAGTTTAGTGTGTCAATATAGAGTTCATCTGGTTGTTTGTTGTTTTGTATATTTTGCGTGATTATGTCTTCTATATGCTTTATATACTTCTTGGTTGTTTTTATTAGTGGTATTATTAGTTCTTCTGTAATGATTTTTGAGGGTGTTATTTTAGTTTCTTCTAAGAGGAACGATATGAAGGCGAGTATTTCTCCGTATGTGTTTAGTACTTCTTCGGGGTAGAATGTGTTTGAGGCTAGTGGTGCTTTGTAGATATATGCATGGGCTATTGCATTGGTTAATGCTACGTGTTTATCAAGGTTTTCTCCTTCCCCTATGAGTATATATGCGTTTGCAATGGCTCCCAAGAGTTTTCCGAACCACACCGCTGAGGGTGCTTCATCCGGTTTAGTGATTGCTATTTCTCTAAGCAGGTTTTTTATCTTTTTATCCATGTTGTATACTATATAGTCTACGAACCACCACGCTATTTCGCGGTGGGAATGAATCCTCCACGGTATAGCCTCTAATATCCCAGTCATAATTCTCACTACGTCCTCGATCTCCTCTACATCTGATAGGTTCTCTAACATTATGCGGAGGATCGTGAAGCTCGCTGAGACTCTCTCGGCAAGTTCATTTATGGCTTCATTTCTAGGCATTGTTCTTGGAGTTTCAAGAAGCTTTTCTAGACGTCTAGGGTCTAGTAGCTCCAGTACTATTCTGCTGGGGCTCATCTTGGCCGTAGCTACTACGTGTGTGTATAGGAAGATAAGAACCGAAATAAACGCCAAAGGTTCTAGAAGGAATAGGAAAACGTGTTTAACCGTTAACGATATTGTCTCCGAAGCATTTAGTATCATTATTAAGAATGAGTTAGTGGAGAATAAGCCCAGAACTATGAGTGGTTTAATAAATCTCTTGATGAGGGCATGGATTATAAAGTGGCCGTAACGGGTTTGTAGATGAATAGAGATCAGGGAGTATAGTATGGCTATTAATGCCGCGTAGGCCTGTATTAATGCACTACATGTATAAAATGATGAATCCTTTACTCCGCTGGAACTTAGTAAGGCAAATTCGATTCCGAAGTAGGTGGTCAAAAATTCTATAGGGTGTAATATAGGCTCCAACAGTAAAGTAAAGAAAATGGCAACTAGAATGAGCACGGTCTTATCCGCAATGTATTCTTTTATCTTTTCGACATTAAATTTCAATACTATCACGAGAATATTAATATCCAGTAACCTTGTAAAATCCGTATCTATCACTTGTGAAGAATAAGACCTAGGATTTTCCTCATGATTCCCCGAGCGTACTCAACGCTAGGAGAGCTGAGTAAGACTATTTTGCCGTTTTGAGACACTATCACTACTGTATTATCAATTTTGGCCAAAACATAGGGTCTGTAATCGGGATCATATATTCCGTTGAGCTTCTCTGCGGCTTCTACAAGGTTTATCTTCCTGTTTAGCTCTGTCTTGGCTGTTACGTTGACTATCTCGTAATCCTTCGGCTCGACTTTTACACCGTATCTGTGGAGGATGCCGACTAGTTTCTTGATAACATCTTCGAGCTCCTCGGTATTTTTCACACCAGTTACTATGATTTTCTTCTTGTAGAAGAGCACTGGGGTTTTACCTATTCTCAACATTGCTCCGCGGAACCTCTTAACTGGCCTAGAGCCTGGTATTTCTTCTAGTATCTCTTTGGGATCCGGCATAGGATCCAGCTTGATCGTGGCGACTATATTTACTATTTCTACGCGGGGCTCCACTACTTTAAGCCTCCACCCGTTTTAATGCTTTGGAAAGCGTGGAGGGGGCTACTCCAAGGTATCTGGAGACTTCCCGGGCGGGTAGCCCGGCTCGGACTAGGGCTACGGCTACCAGCGTCGATGTCCTGTATCCCTGGTTCTTTTCCCGGAGCCTCCTATACAGCTTGACCGCTAATGGAGCTAGTTGTGGCTTGCCTAGTTTAACCGCTAGGCCGACGAGCTGAGCTGTGGCCGCATCTTCTATCCGCTCTGGTGCTCCGAGCTCCTCCACTATTCTCCTATAAACCCTATAGACGGTCCTCTTCTCAGCATTAATGAAATAAACCGCCTCGACTGGCAAGGGCACACCGAACCTCTTAGCCGAATACATAATGGCTGCTAAAGCTCCTGCACGGCCTCCGAGCCTGAGTCTCCTCATAATATGCCCGGCATCCTCATATACATACTTGGGGATGAACCCCCGGAAGAACCGCAGGGGCTCAGGATCCTTCCGATACATTACGTGGCATCTACGCCTTTCTGGTTCGTAGCTCCTCCACTCAGGCCCCAGATCAATTAACCTATCCTCCACAACCTCCCCAGTCTCAGCATCTATTACCTCCGCCCTAGCCTTATCCCAAACCAGCATACCCCGACCCCATAAACTCTAAGAACAAACCCTTATAAAGCAGACAAACACTTTCATCCCCCTCTCCCTCCTTTAACCCGGCTCAACACACTAAGTAAAAGAGAAAAACCAGAGTCCGGGAGGTGATACACCGTGAACGCACCCTGTAGGGAGTGCATCGCAATAATAAAGTACATCAGAGACCGCGTAGCCACCTCCAAAAACATAGAAGAAGCCCTAGAAGTAATCGACGAAATAATCGAGACACTAGAACAAGAACACATAGCAGGAGTAATAACAAGAATAGGAATACACAGATACTAATAACCCTAAAATGGGTCCGTCTTAAAAGGGGGGTCATCAATAAAAGTGTTTTTCAATATAATAACCATCATAGGGTGATCAATCGTGTCAGCTGGTCTCGAATCCGAGGAAACCATTCTGGAGGAACTCATGAAGAAGGAGTCAGCAGAAAAAATCGACATCATAGACGCTATTATCAAGTACAGGCACTTTAAGAAGATCAAGGACTTCATAGAAAATCTTCTAAACAGCCGTAAGGGTAGCCGAATGTTCAGCCTAGTAACAGAGACATGGAACCCAGTTACTGGTTGCAACCACTACTGCATATACTGCTGGGCCCGGAGACTAGCCCTCACAAAGCTCAAAAACACAAAGAAGTACAGGAACGGCTTTAAACCAGCAATACATCCAAACGAATTCAAGAAAAAGTTCAGCGGAGGAATAGTATTCGTCACCGATATGGGAGACCTCTTCAGCTCCACCGTTCCACGGGAATGGATATTGAAAGTAATCAGGTACACGGCCAAGTTCTCAGACACTTATTTCCTGTTCATGACCAAGAACCCTATGAGATACCACGAGTTCCTCGACGAGTTCCCGCCCAACGCGATACTGGGGGCAACAATAGAAACCGATAGAGACGACCTCTACTACAAGCACAAGATCTCGCAAGCCCCACCCCCGAGCGAGAGATACATAGCAATGAAGACGCTGGACTGGGACAAGAAATTCATCTCAATAGAACCAATCCTAGACTTCGACTTAGAGAACTTCTCAAAATGGATAGAAGAAATATCACCAATAATGGTATACATAGGATACGACAACTACGGATGGAAACTACCCGAACCTCCACTAAATAAAACATTGGAATTAATAGATAAATTGAGAGAAATTACGATAGTCATTAAAAAGACGATCAGAAAAGCTTGGAATGAGTAATTTTGTTTCGTAGCTCATAAAAATAATAGTAGTAATTATTAAATTAGGAGAAATATCTTGTGTGATAATGAATTACCTTATACTGGTGGATTTAGTGATTGCTCGCTAATTAAAGATGATTATAAAAGGTTATGCTGTGAACTTGAAGAGCTTAAACGGGCTGGAAAACTCGTTGTAGATCTAACAGGATCTGAGAATCCAAACATTGCACATCACTGGACTGTTTTGAAGCTTGTATTTCTGAAAATGTATGTCCGCGATGTTTATACACCAATAATTGGAAAACGCTATCCTTGTATGATTTTCATAGACTTATTTGCTGGTAAAGGATTAAATGCATACAAAAATGCAAATTTCTATATGCCTGGTTCTTCTTTAATTGCTTGGTTCTATGCAACATATCCATTTGACAAAATACTCTCGGTAGGTTACGATAAACCAGAAAGCAAGCCTGAATATTTATGGCTTAAACGTAGACTTTTCAGGTTTGTACCCCGTAAAAGATTGAAAGTATTTGTTGGTGATGCTAATGTAAGAATAAACAATATTGTGGAATATCTAATAAGTATAAGGGATAAAGTGAAAGAACAGTTTAATGGAGGCCTTCATTTTTTGGCGTTTATTGATCCTAATTCTCATGAAGTTCATTGGAATACAATTAAGAAACTAATTGAACTAGAGAAGGAGGGAATTGCTGGTGACTTCATAATCTTGCTACAGTCCAGAATGATTGCCCGAATAATGGGAAATATACGTTCTGATCAGAAAAAGTATCAAAAAGCAGCATTTGAACTGGATTTGTTTTTCGGCACAGAAGAATGGCGCGAATTTTTACGCATGGCTACAAACCTAGAGAAAAGTATTCAAGACCTTTACATTAATAATCTAGCCAAATTAAAACGCAGGGCACTAATTGAACGCATCGAGATCGAATTAATGCGCGAAGATATACATTATTATTTAATTTATGTAACCCGCGAAACCAGTAAGGGTTCACCATACCTTAATACTGTGAGATGGCTCAAGAATTTTGTTGAAAGAATTGATAAAAAGAATGTAGTTGATAATGCTATAAGGGAAGTATTAGGTATAAAAATGCCTAAAATTACTGACTGGGCGCAATTATAATTTACAATTACACATAACATTTTCCCATATTCCTTTCTCTCCTGGATAATAGATTAAACCTTTGTAACTTAGAGCTTTCCATACAGGCAAAGTTTCTTTACATAAAGCTATATCGCCTTGAAAACCTAGTTCCCTTAAAATCTCGATCGCTAATTCATACATCCTTATTCTTAAGTTTTTCTCTATCCTTAATCCCCAAGGTGATCCCTCAGACACGTATCTTAGCCAGCTTTTATCTTTAGCAAACATTCTTGTTTTTGCAAGTGCTCGTAGCGTTCCAAGTGTTATTCGAGATGGTCTAACATTTTCGAGCATTTCCCTAATAAGTTCACCATAGTAAAGAACCCATCCCTCTACTGGAATCATTGGATCGATTCGAATTCTGACTTCAAAACCCATTTCTTGCGCTTTTTTGGCAGCCTCGATCCGGTCTCTAGGATGTGCCGTGCCTTTTTCGAATTTGTTAAATACTGGTTCTGGATTTAGAGAAAAACTAACAATAAAGCGATCTCTAAATTCTTTAGGTATCTTTTCGAGGACCCTGATGTGATGTGTACCGCCCTTTGTTAGAAATAGTATTTTATGTTTAGGATGTTCTTGTAAAATTGGTAAAGCTAGCTTCAAAAACCGCTCTACATAGTCTGGTACTCCTAGTGAATCAGCCACTTCTCCTGTATTTAGAAGAGTGATTAATCCATTATTATCGGCCCATGTAAGGAATTCTTTTAGATACGTAACAATGTCCTTCTCTTTTTTCATTCGTGGCTTTTTGCGTTCAGAACCATAAAATGTTCCTTGTAAATAACAATAGCTACAATCAAATGGGCATCCAGTCCAAGCTTTTAATTCCCAAAAATGAGGACAAACAATATCTTCTCCAGTCTTATAAAATAACGATACTATAGAAGAACCTTCGCCCTCAATCCATTTATACGGAACACGAATTTTGATAATTTTCTTGTCCATATCATTGCTAAATAGGGTTTTCTGCTTTATAGCATAAATTTCATCGGGTCTTGCATAATAAATAAAGAAATTTGATTTTGTTGGTTTTTTCCTCATAGGTATTCATCTCTAAACTTAAAATATATTATACACCTTCATCAAGATCAAGTCTTTTGATCTCCTCTAATAATTCAATGAGCCTTTTACCTTTGTTTGTTAATGTTATTATTCGTATCTTTTTTCCATGAATAATTTTCTTTTCAGATGAAATGTATCCTTTTCTCTCTAAGTATGGCAGGTATTTTTGGTGAAATGTGCTTGAACCCGTGATAGCAATAACCTCTGAAATTAGTAACTGTCCTTTTTCTTCCAGCGCCTTCAGAACCCTATATACCACGGACAGCTTCAAATCTAGTATTTCCATTTTCGCTAACCGAATTTTATAAAGAGCAGTATAGTAATTCAATATTCCTTAATAATATTCGAATAACGAAAAATATAAATTTATGATCTCTTATTGATATTTTTCGAAAAACGAAAAACGGTGATAGACATGAATGATATATTTCCGTTACTCAATTCTCAAGGCAAGATTCTATATGTTCTTGGTTCTGGTCCTAAGACTTCGAGGGAATTAATACAGCTAACCAGATTGTCGCCTTCTACACTATACTATAACTTAAAAGACCTGATAGTACACGGCCTTGTAATCAAGCTTAAAGATGGAAAGTACGCTATAACCGATAAGGGTCTTAGAACTCTTAACCGTCTAGTTAAAGCCTTGTCACAAACAATACCTACTTCTCCTTGAGGTGTTTCTAATGTACATCGAGCCTCTAACTGTTTTGGAAAGTAGGCTTAATGATCTTGTGTTGGAGCTTGCAGATAGATATTCAGTGCCTTATGATATTGTCAGGGATAGGTGCAAGAGCCTCATCAATTCTCTTCTCAAATGCTGGATCATTTCCCTAGATTGGAGTGAAGAATGCAGGTTAGAGGAGGAGCTTTTGGAGGAGTGTGTGGAGGAGCTGGGTGATGGTTATGAGTGAGTGCAGTAAGCTCGTATGGGATTATTCTACCGGAGAGGTTATTTGTATTGAGAACGGCGAGGTTATCGACAAAATATATGACTACGGCCCAGTCATCAGAAGGACGGAGGCCATCGAGCGGGAGAGGGTAGAGGAGCTTAAACGGTTTAGACGCTACGGCTACCGAGCCGATAGGGAGCTTAGGAGGCTTAAGCATAGGCTCCGGAAGCGCTACAAGTTGCTCAGGCTTGCCAAGTCTATTACGAGCCGGGGCTATTTTGTCGACTATGATAAGCTGTTCTCCATGGAGCGTTTTGTATTTACCATTTACTCTAAGAGGAGTGTTGGGGTTCTCGAATGGTTTGAGAAGAAGGATCTACGCCCAGTTCTCGATAAGATCATTTCTGTTCTTGGAGATAGGGAACCCATAGTGTTTACGCGGACCATTCGGGGACGATACCTCCTAGCCTACTTGGTCTACGAGTTCCTCAGAGGCAAGGATCCCGGGTACAATGAGCTTGACGGACTAAGAATACATATAAGTGCAAATACGTTCAGGCGGCTGAAGAAACTAGCCAGGACCATATTCATTAAACATAAGCCCCTCCTCGAAAAGGTGGTAAAGGATGAATAAGCGAGTTCTTGAGGAGGCTAGGAGGCTCCTAGACGAGATTTCTAGGGAGGATCCCGCGGTAGTAGAGAGGGTGCTGTCCAGACTAGGGCCAGAAGCCTATCTCGTCAGGTATCTTTTGGCGAAGAGGAGGGCTAGGGCTGTTGCCTAAGTAGCTTTATGGAGAGGTGTTCTGGTGTGGTTCTCGTCTTTGAAACCATGCTCGGTCCCGTAGAGGTTCCAGAGGAAGTAGTTAAGAAGATTATCAGTATCGAGCTCGCTAATTGCTTCCACTGGCAATGCCCTAGCATCGACCTGGATTATAGTGAGGTAATGGATTTCCTAGAGGGAAAACAGGATCCCAGTCTCTTAAGAAAGATTGCCCAGTACATCTTGGTTTATGCGGAGAACCTGGTTCTGACTAATTATGTGTACCAGAAAGCCCAGGACCCGAGAAGTGCCGATAAGTACTTCGAATCGATGAAGCCCTTCCTACGGGAGTTGCGGAGACTGTATGGTCTGCTAGACGAGAAATGTGATTCGTATCGCCTGCTCGTGGATGAGATGCTTGGCTTGTGTCTGCGATACGGTATTGATCCCTTCTAGTAGGGGATATATGCTTTGGCTCAGGCTCCGGGATCTGTGGCTAGTAGTAGCTTGTTGGCGAAAAGCTTTACCAGTACTTTTGGTTCTTTGGATGATTTCATTGTTTGGGCTAGGAGGAATAGGCGGCACTCCTGGCTCTTCACGGATTTTGTCGATGCACGAGATGTTCTGAGGAGGATTATTTATCTTAGGAGCAGGGGCTACGGCGCCCGCGTAATAGCTCGCACAGTTTTCCGCGAGCACCTGGATATGGGTTATGTCTCCTACGACTCCGCCGTTAAGCGGATCCAGAGATTGTTGAAGGATCTTGAGGGGTTTTTCCGTGTAAGGCGTGGACATTTTTCTAGGGGTCGTGTCCACATATCTACTACTTTTCGGAGAAAAAGGCGTGCATTTTGTTCTCGTAGCCGTGGAGAGCGTGATATGTTTCCCCCGAGGCTAGGCCGCACTGAGAGGCTGGTGTATTCTGTTCTCATGGAGCATGGTGAGCTTGGACTCCGGGACATCTATAATCTTCTCAGGGTTCACGGGCTGAGCTACCGGGCCGTGTACATGGCTCTCTACAGGCTCTTCAGAAGAGGACTTGTTCATCGCACATATTATCATACCTACTATTTGGTCGGCAACTTCTCCGATCCGGTGTTTGTCGAGAACGCCCGTTCTGGAGAATTCGTTATCTGGAGCAAGAAGGAGCACGGCTACCCGCTGCCCCTCAGCTCGTTCCTAGTAAAGGCGGCTAAAGAATGGTACTTCGGATTATCACAGATAGAGCTCAGCATATATCCCCGGGACAAGAAGCTCGAAGAACTAGCCAAACATCTCGAAGAAAGAGGCTGGAGGCTAACGGTCATATACCGCGACGAAGAAAACGGATTAAAAATAGAGCACAGATTCTGGGACCCAGACACACCACCCGCACCCGCCTACTACACCAAGTGGCTCCGCCTAGCCAAACAAGCCACCAGCCTAGCCTATCATGTCTCTGAAAAAACACTGAGAAATGTCCACGGCACAGGGGTCCCGGCGGCGTCCACAGTGGTTGTGGTTGGGGGTGTTGGTTGTGGGTTGTTTTAGGGTGTTTGATTGTTAGTTGTTGTGGTTGTGGGTTGGTTGTGTTTCTGCTTGGTTTGTAAGAAATATAGGGATTTTGATATGTCGAGAAATTTTCAGTTTTAAATCTCGATATCCCTTATGGCATCTTTTTTGAGCATATTTTCTAATTCTAGAAGGAGTTTGTATCCTTGTTTTACTATGTCGTATAGATTGCTTGGTGCATCTATTCCGAGCGCATTAAATGTCTTTAATATGATTTTAGATACTTCACTTATTTGTAGTTCATCTCTATCAATGATATAAGGAATATATCGAGGACCTTGATTAAATGGCCAGTCTCCGAACCATATACCCATAATCATCTCCTGAAGGGTATACCTATATTTCTGCATAGCTTGTTCAAGTTTATTTTTAATACTAGAGAGTATTTCTTCTCGACTCTTACCCGAATATTCATTAATTATCGTTTCATTTCCTTCACTCACGATTTCTGGTAGATCCTTATATTTATCATATTCTTTTTCAAGCTGCAGGTATGCTCCAACAATTTCGTCGAGGATCGATCCTGCCCGCATTATTCTATAGATCTTTTTAAGTTCTTTAACCCTTTTTCTACCAATGATATTACCTAGATAACCGAGAACTTCTTCGACTATTTCTTCATCGTATCCCTTCATTTGTGCAAGTAAAAATGCATCAGAATATCCTTCATTTATTAAATGAATTAGGGTTTCATATAGTCGTCTTACTTCATATTTTTCATCAATATATGCTTCTGGAGGATAAACCATTAATAAGACTGAGCCTAAGTCGTCGATCTTTTCGTTTTCTATTAATTCAATAGTTTCTTCATCGTACAACTTTGAAGTTCTTAATTGATTCATTACTCTTTCTCCTAATTCAATTAGTCTATAAAATTCTTTCTTATCTATTAGTGCACTATGTATTTTATCTGGTAAGGCTTGTGCTATGATTTTATTTATTGTATGTATTTGGAACGGTAAGAGTCCATCTTGATCGATTCCTGATCTTTCACCTAGAATGAATGGTATTATGTTTAGAAGATACTCTCTTAGAGTGAGTAGGGGCAGTGGCGCAGATCTTATATCTTTTCCTAAGAATTCATATATTCTGGCCTTAATAGCTAAGTGTCTTATGGCTTCAAATATTTGTGCAAGACGTATCAGGAGTATATTTAATACCTCACGGTACACTTGGTTTTTCTCTATACTTCGGGGTAATCCAAGAATTAACCCTTCCGCTAGAGTCCAAAACATGCCACCAATACGCCATTCATAGATAAATTCTTCTCCATACTTATCCCGTAATTCTACAGCTTTCCTTATTACATCAAATGGCTTAGGCGAGATCTTTAATCTGTATTTACCATCCTCGTCTTTTTCAATGTAGCCTTCTTTGATAAGGCTTTTCAATATCCTGGTTGTTGAGGTCCTGTATCTTGGGTTAGATACTATTCCTCTCTTTACAAATTCATTGTGTATATCTGTAAAGGATAGTGATTGGTCTTTCTCTTTCCAAATACTAATTATCTCATTTATATATAATTTTCAGCCAGGTCGTCCCTGTTGACGTTTCCTAGACAATATCTCGCCCCTAAGTAAATAGTGAACAAATAGATCTTTTATAGGTAACTGAATTGATACCCTAGTATCAGATCATTTCTATTATTGAGACTTTACTAAGGCTGCAACATATTTTCTTCTGAGAGAAATTGATCCTAAAATATTTAATAATCGTTAGGAGATAATATACGAGCAACGGCTTTTACTTTTTTAAATGTTTAGCATAGTGTTCTATGTACTTCTCTAGGGAGGTCTGGAAAATAGTACATCTAAATAATGACTTGACAGCAAAGTTTCTTATATGGATCCGTGATTGCTATGGTGAACAAGTACTCAAACTAATAAGAGAAATGTAACTAAGAGAAGGAAAAAGATAACCATTGAAAAGCAATGAAGATACTGAGTACTTTGGATCAATAAAGCAATCTTTTATATATATACATATACGTTTTCTTATATAGTTTGGGTGCTAATAATTGACTATCAAAGCTCGTGATAAAGAGATTAAAATTAGAACATATGTCTTTATTGATTTAAGCAATCTTTTATCTTTCATTAAAGATTCTATTGTACCTAAACGTTCAAGGAATAAATGGTCTTGGACTGAACCTACTTTTGGTAGGATATTTGGTAATATAATATTAGAATCCTTTAAGGAAATTCCTATTGAATATAAAAAGGACGATAAAATTGTCAATTCATATACGTCATATTTTGTAAAACCATTCAGAATATATTTATACGGTTCATGTACACCTAGAGAATTAAGGTCTTTTAAAATTCTTATTGATGTATTAAAAGTTAGCAGTGATGTAATTCCATACATGATTATCCGTGGACGAAAACAAAAGGAAAAAACTGTTGATGTACGACTTGCTGTCGATATGTTAACATATGCTATAGAAGATAAGTTTGATCTAGCTATACTTGTAACAGGAGATAGTGACTTTGTACCTGCTGTTGAGCGAGTCAGAGATTTAGGTAAAAAGATATATATTAGTCAATTTTATGGTTATGCATCATATAAATTAATTGAGGTAGCAGATAGATATTTACCTTTAGATTATGAATATATTTCTCTCGGACAAATACCTCATATTCACGTTCCATTGGATATATTCTCAGCTGATTATTCAGAGCTTATACTAAATAAAGAAAGCTATGGTGAGTATTTCATTGAGGCACTTAATGAAAATATCAATGAATTATGCAAAAACATTATATGTCCTGATAAAATAGACGATATAATCTCTTATCTAGGAGACTATGGCAAATTCAAAACGAAGATAACTATGATAGGTGATTTTCTTTACGAGTTTATTGAAAAAATTAAGTTTAAACCCGCCGATGAATTAATCAAGCCACATTCTACAGGTGATATGGATATAGAAGAATACATTAATAAAACAACCTCTGTACAAAGATCGATTTCTAGGCTTATATTTCAATGTAACATATTATATTGTTTAAAAGACAAACTATCCGATAAGTTTTAAGTAATTTATAGCTGACTTTAGAGTATGAACAACCATTATAGTTTGATTGTGTTTATATTGACTGTCGAGAGATGTTGACTATCACTAGATAGGTTCTAGAATGAATGGTTCATTTTATTAGATAAAAGACCTGACGTTGCGATAATCAGAGGTATGCTTCGTAGTCCTTTGGATCCGAAAGGTTAAAGCTCTATGATTGTGGTTTCGAAAGGGTGCCCTTTCGTTCCTTGTCCTAAAAGCCTAGTTTTTAGCCATAGGTTATTGTAATAAGGGGGTTAGTGTTTTTGGAGCTGCGGGAGGCCTGCGTTTATGTTAGGGCTGGTTTGAGAGAAGTACATTCATAGGACCAGAGCTGATTATTCTTAGGTGAAGCTGAGCTTAATCGCTAAGCTGGTTGTTATTAATTTTTTATTTTAATTAGTCTGTAGAATGTTAGGTAGTCTCGTGGTGCTTTGGGGAATCTCTGATACATTCCTGCTAGTTCATTCTTTGCCAGTATTATCGGTATTTTGGTCTTCTTTATTGCTGAATTTTCCCAGTACTTCCTAATGATTGATACTAGTTGCTTCTTTGCTGTCTCATATTCTTCCCGTGTTACCTGTCCTACTTCCTTGTTATAGAGCCATGCCGCATAGTAGTGGGCTAGCGAGGGCTTGTGGTATAGTCTTCCCTCTTTTTTCAGTCTCTCCATTGCTCTTTTTGTTCGTGTTCTTACTTCTTCTAGGTATGCTTCTGCCATTGCGAATCCTACGTCTAGGTAGAACTCTCCTATTATTGCTATGATGTTTGTTAGGAGGCTTTTTGTTGCTTTGATAAATGGTCTTAGTACGGGGTCGTTTATCGTTGATAGTGCCTCATCTATTTTTGCCACGAGGCCGTCTATGTCCATGTTTAGTCTTGGGTCTCTTACAAAGAATACCTTGAAGCCGTCCCTTATCAGCTTTATATATGCCTTCTTCCCGGCCTCGAAGTTCCTTGCAAGCCGTGATATATCCTCAAATACTATTGCCCTTATTCCATTCCTTCTGGCATATGCGATCATATTCTTAAAGACGGGTCTCCCAAATGGATCGGTTGAACCGCTTATCTCTGGGTCGGGGAAATACATGACAATATCGACGTTATTCTCGCTGGCCCACCTATCGATCACAAACCTCTGGTTCTCCAGGCTCTCATCTTCCCTACTAATACGAAGATAAGCCACAGCCTTCACATTCACGCCTATCCCCAAGCTATTTCAATACCTTAAAAAGATGAAAATCGTCATACTAACCCCTCTAACGAAAACCATGGCCACGAAGCCTTAAAAAAGGCCCCCTAATGAAAATTTTTTGAATTACTATCTTATCGCCTTTGTTGTTCTCTGTAGAGGATTCCATATTATTACTAATCTAGATCATATTCTTTTGACATAAAGCCATATACTTAAGCGATAAGTCACAGGCCCCAATAAGGAGTCTTAAAGCCTCATGAGGTTCAGGAATGGCATTTATATCGTGTGTGAAGTAGTTTCTTGCTAACTTATTGGCTTCTATTGACTCCTTTAAGAATTTCTTTTCATTGAGACCTAATATATTAGCCATTTTCCTGAGAACTTTTTCGATATTGCATCGTTTCCTACATTTATCTACAGTTTCGAAAGCATCAAATAAAGAACATAACTTATCGTGTATGTACTGGATAATTTTACCAGATATAAGGGAAGATGCCAAATAATGCCCGTTTTCATATTCTTCGATAGCTTTTATAAGATGCTTATAGAGATTTAAATTAAAGTCACGTAGATTTTCAACCTGATTCTTCAAAGAAGCCAATTTATCATATTCATCAGAACTTATATGGGGCTTTATTAATGATTCAAGAGCTTCAGCTAATGCTCTACTAGCTGTTGCAATAAGCTTCAATTTAGCAATCATTTCACCTTTAGTGGGTTGAAACTGAGTTACTAGTTCAGTTAATCCCTCGACAATATCATTTGAGAATTGTGGCTCAAAATCAGGAAGTAGATCAGAAATTTCTGGAAAAAGCTTAGCCGCTCTTTCGCGTATTTTTCTATAATGACTCAGAAAAAGTCGAATACAATTACCATAAGATCCTGCGATTATTTCTTTTTTATCAGTATATCGTTCTAAATTATGTATGAAATCTTCTACATGTTGACTTAACTGTCTCGCTTCACTTGCTAGTAATCTAATTTCTAATTCTCTTGTATTAATCATAATATCATTCCCCTAACCAAGCAACTATTTATTCTTTAAGTTAACACAAAATATAGTGATATTCCTTAATCACAAACTACATGGTTTAGCAGAGAATTCTTCAATATGCTCAAACTAGTGGAATCAAATATATCTAAGACGCAGTCATCGAAGAATATTAAGTCCTTTTTAAGGAAAACTAGTGCATTAACTATAGAATTAGACCTTTTCACTAAAATAATCATTAGTTTTAGGGAATAAGCTTATTATTAAACTCTGTTATTTGCTAGATTTTCTCGAGTATTTCTGGGTATTTTTTGACTATTTCAAGCAGTTTCCATAACTTTTCTTCGATCTCTTTTTCTTTGACTTCTAGTTCTAATGCTGCTTGTTGGTGTAGGGAGTAGCCGCATCTCCAGCAGTAATTGGCTTCTTGTTTGTTTCCAGCTCCACATCTTGGGCATTTGGTAATTTCTCCTCCATTACTGTTATTCGGCTCAAGACTTATGCCATGGTGCTGGAGGATAACTTCTTCTACATCCTTATCGACGAGGTTTACATAGACTCTCATCATCTTCCCGGTTTTACGGCCTAGTAGCTTCACAAAAGTTTAAAACCAAAAACTTGTATCGTGACTATTTCGGGGGCTAGTACTCTTGGCAAAAAATAGATTATCATATATTATTGTGGGTCCTCCTCTCTCGGGCAAAACTAGGTATATTCTTAATATCCTTCTAAAGGGTACGTCATATGTCACATTATCATTTAATGAAATCAAGGAAATGAAATTCGATGAAATAAAAAGAATTATCGATAATATATGCATGGAAAATAAGATTATATATTTCATTCTTCCAAATACACTCAATAATACTAACAAAGACAAACTAAAGAAAATAAAAGACGTTATATACTACATTCGTAGTAGTACGTGTAGTTATGTGATCGAATCTAGAGATAATGTATATGAGTATCTCTTTGGCGAAGAAGATACGGATGAGAAAAAAATAGTTAATTATCTTGATGAAAATAAAGCTATTGAATTCGTAAAGTATATTAGAACTAATTTAAACAACGAAAAAATAAGAAAAATTCTAGAATATTCAAAAATAGTCTATGGTTTAAATGAGCATAAAAATAAATACTTTCCATCATTACTAGAAAAAGCATCTAAGAATCCGGAAGTAATTGAAGTATATAAAATAGAATATATCAGAAATATTGAATCCAAATTGCTTCCCCATAGAGAAATTATCTCGAATATTAAAAGGTATTTGAAAGAACAATCCAAGGAGATATTAAAGGATAAATTAACTTACATATTAAGAAAAGCTCTTGGAGATTTTATATGTCACTTTCCGGAACTTTTTGCGATGATATTTACCAGTGCTACAAGTTACGGCATACCCTTAGCTATGTTAATAATTGAAAATTTATACAAGAAATCTGGTGATGTTTTTTCATTTATTAAGGAGTTTATAAACATTGCAAAGTTGTGGGATGAAATACCAGATGAGAGAAAAGAGTACATAGCATATTATTACGATAAGGTGTTGAAATTACCTCCTGGGACTTCTATGGACTTTCTCAATCATATATTTGGAATAAATAGAAACGAAATTAAGAAACTAGAAGAACATCTTAAAGTCCTTGAGGTTCTGCAAGGTATATACAGAGAAGAAAAAACACTTTTAATAGACATTGACAAAAAAGTCATATGGATTGGTGGAAAACACTATCGGCTTGTAACTAAAGGAAACTTTGCATTCCAGGCAGATAAGATAATTTATGTTCTTACTAATGGCGGTAAAGTTATTATTAGAGGACCCAAAGGTATAGGCAAATCTATTTTAGCTAGATACATTCTAGAAAAAATGAGAAAAACAGGATATGTACCTATAGAATTTAATCAAAATATAACAAAAGATAAACTATATACTATTTTGAGAGAATTATCTTCTTGCCTGTTTTTCTACGATCCATCGAGTCCATTAGTTTATGAAAAACTTTATGAAGATAATCATATGAAGATAAAAATATCAACTGATCTCTCATATCCCTCTCAAGTAGATGTAAGTACTGCAATTAGCGATATCGAGAAAATTTTACTAGCAATAAAAGATGTTATCCTTAATTACGAAAATGTACCTGTATTAATAGTTATTCCCACAGATGTATGGAACAGCCTAAGTAGTGATGTTAAGAAGTTTATAGAAAACACTAAACTTTTTGAGATCATAGACGTTGACCTTAAAGATTATGATTTTTTAAGAGAAATTATTCATGTATATTCTGGCTCGGAAATTTGTGAGAACTGCTTAGACGAATTAGTCAATAAAATCATGAAGTTCAATGAAGGCTACACATTAATAGCTAAAATTGTCGGTGAAACTCTACGAGATGATATACGCAAGTTTAATAACATAAGCAAATTACTAGAGAAGGCGTTAGGCAATGTAAAGAATTTCATTAAACTCTATTTATGGGAGGTTCTATTTGGAAGAGATCATAATTGCGTAAAAATGTATGCACCAGTATTATTGCTTCATGCTTATTTAGGGGAGATGCCCGTTAAATGGATCGATGAATTTTTGAATGTACTACAGGGAGTAGGTTTAAAACTTAGTTATGTATGTAATGCGGGTATACCGACAAAGCTTTTGCATAGATGGTTTGCAGGTGAGCATGAAGATCTAATTGAAGAAACTATCAAGGAATTAGTAGATAAATCAATAGATACAAGTAATGATGCAATAGTGCCCGAGCTCACGCGTTCACTAAATGATATCTACAATAAAATCTATAGGAGACTTGTTCAAATAGCTGAAACTGATCTAAAAGAGCATGATAGCTATTTGTCCATGTTAAGAACTCTCATTAAATTAACTAACATAGCTCTAGAAGAACAGTACAAACCAGAAAAACTTGTGCTTGGTTTAATATATGTGTTGGCATATCATATAGTAAACGAAAATGAGATAAACCTAGAAGATGATAATTTTTTAAAGATACTTGCAAGAGTATATATGTCTTATTCAGCACGTGATATAAAAGATCACATCAACATGGATATGCGTGAATGGTTTTATCTTAATGACGATATACCATTCTCAGCAACTCTACTTATAGAATACATACATAGTATGATTTTTAAAAAATATGTCATAAAATTGAATAGATATTGTAGCAAAGTCAAATGCAATTTCAACTCTGATAATATATTAGACGCGTTCGCTTATGCAATTCCAATAATCTATAATGTTAATAGCATTGGTAGTATTAGCAATGGTATCGAGTGCTTAAATAATGTTTTATTGATTACAAGATTTGCTCTCATTAAATCTAATTCTAAAGACCTAATTTATATTGCTAGAAATCTATTAGTAAATACCTTTAATATTATTCTAAAGTTAAAAATAAAGGACGTTCGCCTGCTTACAAATTCACTCATACTATTGCTTAATGTGATCCTTGCTAGAGGTATTGATGAATACAAGTATTTAAAGAAGTACTTATACATACTGCCAGAAATAGTTGAAGAAGTTAATGATGAAACACTATTTGCAATAGTGTCTGAGATCTACAGCATTATTTTTGTACGTTTGGCTTCTACAGGATTTTTTGACTATAATATCTTTAAATTTATAATGAGCTCATTAGAAAAAATAACAATTCAACCGTTGAAAGCTTTTGTTGAAGTGATTGCTCTTTCCAATATTGTTGATGCATACCGTAGACAAGTTTCTATAGATGATAAGGAGATAAAGAGATTATTAGATAAATGTTTAGAAGATCTAAATTATATAGAAAATAATAAAGAAGATCTCATGAAGAATGATCTCGTTAAAAGGATTGTAGATATTCATAGAACTATATACGGAAAACAGTATTGCGATGTAAAGTCTATTCTTACTTATATAAAAGCCAATATTAGTGATGTATTAGGATGGATATATCTTAATGAAGAAAAACTAAACCTTGCCGAAAAAGAATTTGAAAGAGCCAAAAGATTGTTTTCTGAAGTAAGTAGTTTAATTGTATACTACGATTATATAGGGTACATCAAAGCAAGATTGTTTAATAAATATCTTAGAGATGAGTGCATGTTTTTAAGTAGACCAGGTAAACAAGTGTGTAAAGAAATCAATGAGATCATAAAGCTGTTTATGTCAGGTGATGAAATTATCTTGGAAAGTGGTAAAAAGCGTGAGATATATCCTGTTAAGGAAATACTGAGCTTATTTCCGCCTATTAACAGTGCTGCTTATATTGGTGAAACTATGATAGCTATGGCGCTTAAGGGAGAAGATTTAAGTAAAATTGAACCTTATTTATGGTATCTCGAAGAATATCCCAGTTATGCTTCATTAACTTACTGTTTACTACATAATATTTTCGAAGGAAAACCAGAGGATGAAGAAATCAAAAACAAGTGTCAACGTATGCTCAAAGTATATTTTACAAAAGGTGTACATGCTATTGATTTCATGGGCCTAATTCTATTTAAAAAAGTTCTCGGTACATTGGTTTACTTAAATAGGATAGGATATAAAGAAGCAATGAATATATGTAATTTATTAAAGGATGTTTATGAATGGAATGAATGCTACGATATTGTTTGCCTGGCAAAGATCTGGCAAAAAATAGGATTTAATAGAACACATGAAACAGAAAATAAAGAAATATTCAAAGAATTGAAGGAATTCATTAGTGATTGGGCTCCTCTCATAGACCATCTGTATACATGGATCACAAATACTTGGCAAAACGAACTTGATACAAAACAGAGAGTTGCAAAGCTAACAACAATATTATACGGAACTATTGATACATTAAATATGATTTTAGGAATGCTATTCTACAAAGATAACAAGGAATATAACAATATAATAGAGAGTATTAAGAATCTTGCTAAATTTCAAATAAATAAAGCTACTACAAGATTTCGTTTGCATAGTTCTCTTTTTAAAAGACTTATTAAATCTATTGAAAAAGGAGACAAATATGATGTTACTAATGCATTGATAGCATTATACTATTGTCATCTGTAACATAATTAATTTGTAAAAAGGATCCTATCATAATTTCATAAGTAGTGATGAACTTATACAACTTCATTAGGGGCTATTCCACGTGCGGTTTTAAAATCCTAGGTTTTTTACAACAGCTAGGGTTTTGGAACCAAGAAAAGCTTATGCATATGTTAGGGTTAGTTTGAGGAAGGAGCATCCCGAGAATCAGAGGCTGGCTATACTTAGATGGGCCGAGGCCAACGGCTACCGAGTAGTGGAATGGTTTGAAGACGTTGGTGTTAGTGGGGCTGTTCCTCCCTGGGAGAGAAGGGGCTTCAAGGAGCTTGCGATCATGCACGGAGGAGGCCCAGGCCTCTCCTAGTGTATGAGCTGAGCAGGCTGGGAAGAACATTCTACGAGACCCTCAGGGTCATCCAGGAGCTGGACTCGCCGATAATTACTGTCAGCGATAAGGAGAAGTTCCTTCAGAACCTGGATCCCCAGGTGAGGAAGCTTGTGATCACCGTGCTAGTCTGGGCCACAGGGAGAAAGAGATCGACTGGAAGAAATTCAAGGAATACCGCAAGAAAGGACTAAGCCTAAGAGACTGCGCCGGGCTTCTCGGCGTTTCATACTCGACGTTACTTAGGAGATTGAGGGAGATGAAAAATAAGGTTGAAACAAGACATTTCAGTTAATAATTCTATATGAATGAACTATGGTGTCCATTCATGTACTGTGGGACTTGTCCATACTGTGGGAAGGTGTTCAAGGACAGCATCGAAGAGGTTGTGAAGACACAGCTCGTGAACCATATGATCAGGGAGCACTATGATGAACTGCTTATGGACGGGATGGTGACGGAGTACTGCCAGACATTCGGGGAAAAGACCTGTGCAAAATGGGTGGCCGGGAGAAAAGCGAGGTCCAGTATAAGGCCTTGCTAATCATATTTGGCTGAGAATCTCTGGGTGGCTCTTCAATATCTGTAGAAGCTTCCTAAGCTTGTCCTCGAGGTCCTTTTCTTTGAGCTCTAGTTCTAGTGTTGCTTGTTGGTTTAGTGGGTAGCCGCATCTCCAGCAGTAGTTTGCTTCCTTGGGGTTGGCGGCTCCGCATCTCGGGCATGTTATAGTGGTATTGGCATATTCTCTTATCGAGTTAATACCGTATTTTCTGAGTATGACTTCCTCGACGTCTTGATGTACTAGGTTGACGTAGACTTGTACCATTTCTGGGTCTTTGTGGCCTAGGATCTTCATTACTATTCTCTCCGATACTCCTTCTTTTATGAGGAGAGTTCCTCTCAGATGTCTGAGTATGTGTGGATATAGTCTCACCCCGTATTTCTCGCCAAATCTCCGCAGAATCCTCTCAATGTTGCGGGGATGCAGTGGTTCACCGGGACGGGTTGGTGAGGGGAATAGTAGTTGTTCGGGATCGCTGATCCCCATTGATATCAGGTAGTCTCTCAGCATGGACGCGTACTTGATAACGTATACTATTCTGAACTCTCCGTTTTTAGGCTCCTCGATCAATATTCTGTAGTATCCTTGAGGGGCTTCTTCAATGTGTTTTCTTCTCAGGCTCAGTATCTCGCTGACGCGGGCACCCGTCTCATACATTAGTGCTACGGCCAATCTGTACCTCGGATCCCTTATCTCTCCTATGATCCTCTCGATAAGCTGGGGGGTTGGAAGACGGGGTGGTTTTGTTTTCTCCTTGGGATATTTAACGTATTTAGTCAGCTCTTCCTTGCCAAGCACTTTGAGGAGTCTTCTTATGACCCTTACATAAGTTTTGAGTGTCGATTGTGTTACTTTTTTCTCTGTTTTCAAGTATATTATGTATCTTGTCATGGTATCGCGGTCTATCTTCTCAGGATCCACGCCGTTGTCGATCATCCACTTAAGTATTCGCCTAGCCTTCTCTAAGTGTACATGAATCGTCAATAAACTGGTTACATTAGGGTCGCTCAGCAGGTCATAGTAGAGCCTCTCAATAATCACTGCTTTGTCGCCAAGGCTCTCTCTAGCAGAATTTAGCAACGACTTTATAGCATCCTCGCTAACATGTAGCTGAACCATTACAACTTCCCCGAAGAAGCTTCTCTGCGTATTTATAGGAGGGACGCGAACGCGAAAGTGAGGGCTCCCCCGCGGGACCATTAATAATTAAATTTGTGCATGAAATTTCTAGTGATTCTATACTACTAAACTGCAAGTTTTATTCATGATATATTAAAAATACGTAACTATGCTAATAGAGACAATTTTGGTT
>Ga0256842_1000665_pt1 | contig 30038 bp, 33 predicted proteins | sample 4559240metaG_FD_185973 | JGI IMG/M metagenome (GOLD analysis project Ga0256842, IMG submission 185973) | Hydrothermal vent microbial communities from Guaymas Basin, Mexico - 4559-240 | ecosystem: Environmental > Aquatic > Marine > Hydrothermal vents | place: Mexico: Guaymas Basin | collected... | reverse complement strand
TTGTATTAAAAGATGGTTTCTCAACTTTAGAGAGAACAATACCGAAGGTAGTTCTATTTCGAACTTCAACAGTTACTTTTGTACCAATATTTATAGGATGAGAAGAGTGGTAAGTAAAAGGCTCAAGAGGAGAGCCTAAGAGTGAGATAGTGTAGTAGTTCAATTAATCGACAAGTTTTCTACAAGTTTTTTCTTCTTCTGAAGAAGCATCACCTCTATCACAATCAAATTTACCAGTTTTATTATCATAAGTAAATTTAATTTCTAGTTCACTTATATGAAAGATATATTTTGTATATGTATCTCCATCAGCAGACCATTTACCATTAGAAGTTCCAGAAACGATACCATACGTTAAAAGTGTTCTTTTAGCATCAGTATCTCCTGTAAAAAGTATATCATCGCTAGAACTAAGTTTATCTATAAAATTATTATTACCTTTAATAAGCTGACTCTGACGTTCTGTTAAAATAGAGGAGCGAATAGTTGCTACATCTGTTTTACCTTTTGCAATCTCTGCATTAGTTTTTGCAGAACCCATTTTTGGAACAGCAACAGCTGCCAAAATTCCTAAAATAACAATAACAAAGATAAGTTCAATCATAGTAAAAGCTTTTTTCATTTTTTAAATCCTTTAGTATAATTAAATATAATATACTCTCAATAAAGAGAATATATTATAATGTTAATTTATTGTTTTGTCCAAGTCCATGTAGGAGCTAAAGTGGTAGTACCCGCAGTACCATTAACATCATACACCGCAGTATCAATAGTTACAGTATAAGCAGTAGCATCTACTGCAACTTTTGCAGCATCTGCTGAAGTACTATCCTTTTCTTCAACACCAGTCTTACGACAATCAGTTGGCATTGCAAGTTGTGCATCTAAATTATCTGCTGTAAATGTATCTTCAGCAGTTGCACCATCAATAGCCATATTTGACCATAATGATGGCCCAACAGTCTGATTTAGTGTAGCAAAATATGACTTACAATTACTTGCTTTTGCTTGTGACGATGTATTCATCATCTTTGGTACAGCTACCGCAGATAAAATTCCTAAAATAACGATAACGAAAATTAATTCGATCATTGTAAAACCAGCTCTTTTCATAAGAACTCCTTAAAATAATATAATTTGGATTACTCTAGTAATCTTAACGATAATACTATATAATATATGATTAGATGTTGCTGAATGTAGATTTGGTACTATAATTGCTTATAATTATAGGTAATAAAAGAGAGGGAGTTATTATGAGTTTTCAAATTTCAAAAACATATAGTCTTATAGAAGATGCCCTAGATTATAGAGCTGCTCGTCAAGATATGATTGCATCCAATATAGCCAATGCTGATACTCCTTTTTATAAACCTAGAGATTTAAAATTTGAAGATGCTTTAGCTGCAAAAAAAGCAGATATTATGCAAGATAATTCAAATAAACTAGCTTTAGCTCAAACTAGTTCTTCACATATTCCATTAAAAGATGAGTCATCTTCATATAAACCAACAACATTTTTTAGAGATGGTCATATGGCTAGAAATGATGGTAATAGTGTAGATATTGATGTAGAAACAACAGAGATGAGTAAAAACTCGGTTATGTTTAATGCTCTTATTCAAGCAAATAAAAAAAGTGCGGCTATCTTCAGAAGTGTTATAGAAGCTTCACAAAAAACACAGTAAACAGAGAAGGAATTAAAAGATGAGTAATTTTTTAAATAGTTTTGACATTAGTGGTTATGGTCTTTCTGCTCAACGTGTACGTGTAAATACTATCTCTAGTAATATTGCAAATGCACAAACAACTCGAACTGAAGAGGGTGGACCTTATAGACGTAAAGAGGTTGTTTTTAAAGCGATTAATTTTAATGAACAGTTTAATAAAGCACTTCAAAATTCAACTGAAAGTGCAAAATTCGAAGACCCTTTAAGTCAAGGTGGTTTTGGTGCTAAAGTAAATCCTGCGATTATGAGTGTCGTTGTAGATAAAGTATCTCGTGATGATTCTGCTCCAAAAATGAAGTTTGAACCAAATCATCCAGATGCAGATGCCAATGGATATGTTGCTTATCCAAATATAAATCCTGTAATAGAGATGGCTGACTTAGTTGAAGCAACACGTTCATATCAAGCAAATGTTGCTGCATTTCAAAGTGCTAAAGATATGGCTAATAGTGCTATATCACTCTTACAATAAATTTAGGAAACTATTATGATAAATATTAATAATATATCAACTCCATCTACACAAGAGCTATTACAACAAAGAAATACTCTTCCATCAAATGATTTTTCTCAACACTTAAAATCTGCTATTAACAGTGTAAATGAACATCAAATATCAGGTGAACATGCAGTTGGAGATTTAGCTTCTGGTCAAGTAAAAGATCTTCATCAAGCAGCACTTGCTATTGGTAAAGCTGAAATGAGTATGAAAGTGATGCTTGAGATAAGAAATAAAGCACTCAACGCATATAAAGAGTTAGGTAGAACACAACTATAATCTTATGAATAAAACTAATATAGTTGAAAATAAAGATAAAAAAATCTTTTTTCTTTTTGTTTTCATTATTCTTCTCTTTCTTATCTTTTTATTTGTAATGCTTAATACCATTATGCATCCTAGAAATTTACCTTCAAAATATATCACTAATGTATCAAAAGCACAAAGAGGCGAGATTATTAGTGCGGATGGTTTTCATTTAGCTACTACTACAAAACTCTATGAAGCAGAGATTAATACTCGCTATTTAGATGATAATAAAACTGATCTTTTTGTAAAACTTTTTAGTATCTACTCTGGTATAGACTCTCATATTATTGAAAATAAAATAAAAGCTGTTAATAGAAAAGGAAAAGGTAGAGTAATCCTGAGTTACAATATTGCTGAAAAAGAGGCTCAATATTTAAAAAATTTAAAGTCTGAATTTAGAAGATTTCAAATTTTTATAGAACAGAAAGACTCAAAAGGGAGAAGTAATATACATGGATTAAGTATTAAAGAGAGTGGAGAGAAGCGTTCTTACCCTTATGGAACTCTTTTAACACCTGTTATAGGTTATCCAATCAAAAGTGAAGAAACTCTATTTACCTATGTTGGTGGTGTAAAAGGTTTAGAAAAATGCTTTAATAATGAGCTTGCTCCTCTCCAAGATAGTTCAGAAAAAGGTTTAAGAGATGTGAATGGAAATGTTATTTTAAATAACAAAAGCCTTGTAAAAAATATGAAACATGGTCTTGATATACAATTAACTATACCTGTATCTATACAAAAAAAAGTTGAAAAAATGTTAGATGAGATGAAATTTAAAACAAAATCTAAACAGATTATGGTAGCTGTTATGGATATTAAAAACTCTAATATTTTAACGATAGCAAGTTCAAATAGATTTTTACCAAGAGGTATAAAAAGAACAGATTACCCCTCTTTACGTCCTAGTATGGTTGAATATAGTTTTGAGGCAGGTAGTGTTATTAAACCTATAACTTATGCTTTGCTTTTAGATAAGAAACGTATTACTCCAAATGAGCTAGTTAATGGTCATAATGGTAGATTTAGAATCGGTAGAAAAGTGATTACAGATGAACATAAATTTTCATGGATCTCTGCTGATAATGTCATTGTTCACTCTTCAAATATAGGAATAGCTCAATTAGCGGACAAACTATCCAATTATGAGTTTTATCAAGGACTTTTAGATTTTGGTTTTTCAATAAAATCTACACCAGATTTAATGAATGAGAGAGTTGGTTCAATTCCAACTACAAGACAATTAAAATCTAAAATATATAAAGCAACTACCTCTTATGGATATGGAATGAGAGTAAATTTAATGCAACTTATTCGTGCTTATAGTGTATTTAATAATGATGGAAAAATGCTTACTCCAAGAATTGTTGATTGTTTTATAAATAGAGATGGTACAAAAATACCACGAGAAACACACCAAGCTATTTCAATTATTAGAAAAAATACCGCTACTTTGGTAAAAAATACACTTATAAAAACAGTGCAACAAGGTACGGGTAGAAAAACTATTATAAAAGGTTTAGAGATAGGTGGTAAAACAGGAACTGCTCATATCGTTGAAAAAGGTAAATATGTAAATAAATATAATACAAGTTTTGTAGGATTTGCTAACGATAAAAAAGCTAGATACACTATCGGTGTAGTAGTTATTCAGCCTAAAAGTAGTCAATTTGCTTCAAAAACAGCAGTACCTGTATTTAAAAAAACAGTTGAACTTATGATAGAAGATGGTTATTTAAAACCTACTATCTAAGTGAAACAATTTTTTATAGCCTTTATATTTTACACTCAAAATATAATCTTTAGTCTCTTTACTCCCTTTATCTTTATACCCTCTGCAATAGAATTTTTTTCTATTGTTCTCTTAGTATTTATTATCTCTCAAACTAAATATTATAAAATAATTCTAATATCTTGGTTATTTTTATATTTTACCCATTTTAGTTTTATAAGTTTTTTCGGTTCAACAATTAGCCCCACCGATATTTATCTTTTTTTTACTCATATATTTGAAAGTTACGAAACATTTATCTATACAGTTGATAAATATCTATTTCCTTTTATGCTATTTATACTAATCTCTCTAATTATTTTAAAATTAGAACTAAAGAGTTTAAAAATAAATATATATATTTTGACTATTTCAATTATAACTCTTTTAACAATTAATGCAGATAAAATAAACGATAGCAGTTTTTTACTCTTAGAAGCTAGTTATAAAGCGATATATCTTACAGATACAATAATGCCGATACAAACTTCATTAGCCAAAAAACCGATACATAATTCAGATATAAATATTGTTCTAATCATTGGTGAAAGTATGAGAGCTAAAGAGCTTCAAACTCAAAAATATCAGATATTTGAAAACTATTTTTATAAAACCATATATAGCGGTGCAACTTCTACCGATGTTTCAGTACCTCTTTTAATAAATGGAGCGATAAAACCAACAGATATAGATTTCTCAAATAACCTTTTTACCTTAGCTCAAAAAAATAGTTATCAAACATCTTTTATCTCTTCGCAAACTCAAAAAGCTATGCAATATATTGAGCCATATCTTCATAAAAAAAATATAGATAACTATAAGATAATGGGTTCAAAAGATGATAGATATTTAGTAGATGAGTTTAAAAAAATTTATTTAGAAGATAATAAAACTAATTTTATAGTGATGCAGATGCAAGGGGAACATAGTCCCTATATATATTATACAAACTATCAAAAATCAACTATTATACAACAATACAATGAGTCGATGGAGTATTCAAATAAGATTATTATAGAGATGATAGAGCATATAAAAACTATTCAAAAAGAGACTATTTTTATTTTCACGTCAGACCATGGAGAACTTTTAGGGGAAAGAGGCAAAACTGGTCATAATAAATTTGAAGAGGAGATTTACAGAGTTCCTTTGCTAATATTTCATACTTTAAATAATAAAATAGATTTTCAAGCTATACAATCTCATAATGATATTTCTATACTTATCCATTATCTTTTAGGATACTCTCAAACATTGAACTTTTCTTCTAAAGAGATGCGAGTAAATGGCTCAATGATAAGTGAAGAGGATGGATTTAGGCTATTCCAAAGAAAAAAATAAAGAGAATATAATGACATTAGAACAAACGATAAAACAACTCCCATCATCTGCTGGAATATACCAATATTTTGATAAAAATAGTAATTTACTTTATATAGGTAAAGCTAAAAATTTATCAAATCGTGTTAAAAGCTATTTTAATTTTACACCTATTTTAAAAGCGAACTCTACTCTTTCTATGAGAATAACAAAGATGATAAATCAAACGGTATCATTGCACTATATAGTAGTAAACTCTGAACATGATGCCCTTATCTTAGAAAACTCTCTCATAAAACAGCTCAATCCGAAATATAATATTTTACTTCGTGATGATAAAACCTATCCCTATATTTTTATAGATACAAAACAAGAGTATCCACGATTTGAGATAACTAGAAAAATTATAAAAGCTCCTGATATTAAATATTTTGGTCCATACTCTATCGGAGCAAAAGATATTTTAGACTCTATCTATGAGATATGTAAACTAGTGCAAAAAAAAGGCTCACTCAAATCTAAAAAGATATGTTTGTACCATCAGATAGACAAATGCCTTGCACCGTGTGAATTAAATATAAGTAAACAAAGGTATCAAAAAGAGATAGATTTAGCGATAGATTTAATAGAAAATAAAAAACTCTTACTCTCAAAACTAACAGATAAGATGATGGATTATGCTGAAGATATGCGTTTTGAGGAGGCGGGAGAGCTTCGAGATAGATGTGAGAGGATTAACAAGTCTGAGATAAAAAGTGAGATAGATTTTGCGTCTACTGAAAACTATGATATTTTTGTTCTTCAAAATAGTGAAACAAGAGCAGTCGTAGTACGAATATTTATGCGTAATGGAAAAATAATTTCCTCTACTCACGATTTTATAGCTCTTAATGATGGTTATGATGAAGATGAACTTTATCAAAGAGTTTTAATAGATTTTTATGGAACTGAGAAATTACCTATTGTTGTACCTATTTTAATTATGAAAGAGTTTGAAGGTTTAGAGATAATAAAAGAACATCTTAGCACTATTTTTGAGAAAAAAGCAGATATAAAAGTACCAAAGATAGGAAATAAAAAGAACCTAATCGACCTAGCAATATTGAATGCTCAAGAGCTTTTAAAAAATGATAAAAAGAGAGATTCTACTAAACTATTATCAGAAATTAAAGAGCTTTTATCTCTTCATCGTATACCAAATAGAGTAGAAGTTTTTGACAATTCTCATATCTCTGGAGTTGCAACTGTTGGGGCGATGATAGTCTATGATAACTCTCAGTTTGACAAAAAAAGTTATAGAACCTATCATCTAGTCGCTAAAGATGAATATGCTCAGATGCGAGAGACTTTAACAAGACGAGTAGAGAGTTTCTCAAAAAACTCCCCTCCCGATTTATGGATAATAGATGGAGGAACTACGCTCTTAAAATTAGCCTCTGATATTTTAGAATCCAATGGAGTTTTTATAGATGTTATAGCTATCTCAAAAGAAAAAATAGACGCAAAATCCCACCGCGCCAAAGGTAAAGCTAACGATATTTTACATAATACAAAAAAGAGTTTTAATCTAGCCAATAGTGATAAAAGGCTTCAATGGTGTCAAAACCTACGTGATGAAGCCCATAGAAGTGCAATAACTTTTCATAAAAAAACAAAACTCAAACTTGATAAAGAGAGTAAACTTCTCTCTCTTCATGGTATCTCTCAAGCTAAAATAGTGAAGCTTTTAAACCATTTTGGGACATTTGAAGTTTTAAAAACAGTAAGTGAAGAGGATATTGGTTTGGTTTTGAATGGTAGGGATGCTAAGAGTATTAAGAAAATTTATAATTAGGAAGGGACAGTTTTTTAATTATAATTTTTCTCTTCTTGATAAGAAAATTTCACTTTTTTGCATGCATGTATTAAAAATTTCAACTTGTTCTATATTTGGAATAATAAAATTTATATTTAAAATATATTGAGATAAATGTTTTATAAAAATAGATAAGAGATTTAAATTAACTCTTGAAAGTACATTATTGTTTAAATAGTAACATACAGATGAATGTATATGAGATAGTTTTATAGTTAAATAATCAAACTCTTTTTCTTTATATACATGAAATATATGTAACACTACATCTTTTATCGTATCTAATCTTGTAGGGTCTATAGCATTCATATTTTTCTTTATTGCCTCTTCTATAAAATTAATTTTTTGTGAAAAAGTCAAATTAAATCTCTATCGAGCTAATTATCATAAGTTCATTTTCATATGCAAGAAAATCTTGTTTTGTATTATCATCCATAAAATCTTCTTTAGGAATAGGATTATTTAATCTATCTATAAAATTATTTTTCCATGCTTTATCATTATGTGTCAAATCTACTAGTTTTGTCGCAGTGTATTTATTATATTTATCCCAAACAAAATCCATAATAAGTAATTCATCTTGATCTAAAGATTGTTTATCATTAATGCTATCATGTAAATCTACAATATTGATATTTTCATTACCAAATATTTTATACTGATGATAAATGCTTTGAATAACTGGACCATATTGCCAAGCTTCAATTGTATCATCAAAAAAAGGTTTATTATATACAGAATAAGAAGTTTTTTGAAGATAAAAAAGCATTTTTTGTATTTTTAAAGGAGAGATGCCATCACCAATTGTTTCAAATCTTTCTACATTTATTCTACTAAGTAAATGTTTACTTGCTTCAAAAGCTAACATAATAAACCTCCTATACATTTTATATACTTTAAATTTTAGCATAAAAGATATAATCAAAAATAAATACAAAAAATTAAGCCCAATAAAGCTAAAATTGACTTATGATAAAAAGAATTCCTACTAAAAAAATATATGTCGGCGATGTTGCAGTTGGTGGTGATGCACCTATAAGCACTCAGTCTATGACATACTCAAACACTCACGATGTTGAGGCTACCGTAGCTCAGATAAAACGTTTACATTTTGCAGGTGCTGACATAGTTCGTGTTGCTGTTCCAGATATGCAAGATGCTTATGCTCTTAAAGCTATTAAAGAGCAAATAGAACTTCCTCTTGTTGCAGATATTCACTTTAACTATAAACTTGCACTTATCGCAGCTGAATCTGTTGATTGTATAAGATTTAACCCTGGAAATATTGGAAATAAAGAGAAGATAAAAGAGATAGTAAAAGCTTGTCAAGAACGTAATCTTCCTATACGTATCGGTGTAAATGCTGGAAGTTTAGAAAAAGAGTTTTTAAACAGATATGGACAAACGGCAGAGGGAATGGTAGCATCAGCAGAGTACAACATAAAGTTCTTAGAAGATTTAGGATTTGATGACATTAAAATATCTCTTAAAGCAAGTGACGTTCAAAGAACAGTAGATGCTTACAGAATGTTACGTCCTAAAAATCATTATCCATTTCATTTAGGTGTTACAGAAGCTGGAACGCTATTTCATGCAACTGTAAAAAGCTCTATCGGTCTTGGTGCATTACTTCTTGATGGTATTGGCGATACTATGCGTGTAAGTATTACAGGAGAATTAGAGGAAGAGATAAATGTAGCTCGTGCTATTTTGAAAGATAGTGGAGCTATGCCTGATGGATTAAATATTATCTCATGTCCTACTTGTGGACGTATCGAAGCTGACCTAGTAAGTGCCGTAGCTGAGATAGAAAAAAGAACGGCTCATATAAAAACTCCTCTTAATGTTTCAGTAATGGGTTGTGTTGTAAATGCTATTGGTGAAGCAGCACATTCAGATGTTGCCATAGCTTATGGTAAGGGTAAAGGTCTTATTATGGTTAAAGGTGAAGTTGTGGCTAATCTTGATGAGAGTGAACTTGTGGATAGGTTTGTTGGAGAGGTTGAGAAGATGGCTGGGGAATTTAACAAAAGATGAATTTAAACCAATAATAAAATTTCTATTAAAAACTTTCAAAAAATAAAAAAAAGGCTAACCATTGCAAGACAACCTATACAACCTAGCATTTGAGCGCTCAGTTCTTAGTTCAATAGTATTTGAACCACAACAATTTGATGAACTTAGTGTAGCACTTAAAGTAGAGGATTTTTATCTTCCAGCACATCAAGATATTTTTAATGCGATGACTACTCTTTTACAAAAAGACCATCCTATTGATGAAGAGTTTATTAAAAAAGAGCTTTTAAAATTAAAAAAATTTGATGAACAAGTTTTACTTGAGATTTTATCAGCAAACCCTATCTCAAATACAAAAGCTTATGTAGAGGAGATAAAAGATAAATCTCTCAAACGTCATCTTTTAACACTTACAACAGAGATTAAACGTGTAACAGTAGAGGAGGAACTCCCATCTGCTGAAGTGATAGATATTGTAGAGAAAAAACTCTATGAGATAACACAAGATAATCAAACAAGTGACTTTAAAGATTCTCCTAAAATGACGTATGACACGATGGAATATATCAAAGAGATGAAAGCTCGTGGTAATAGTGTTTTAGTTGGTGTAGATACTGGCTTTGCAGAGCTTAACAAGATGACTACTGGTTTTGGTAAGGGGGATTTAGTTATTATCGCTGCTCGTCCTGCAATGGGGAAAACGAGTTTTGTGTTAAATACTGTTAATTCTCTAATAATGCAAGGAAAAGGTGTAGCTTTTTTCTCCTTAGAGATGCCTGCTGAACAGTTGATGTTGCGTCTATTTTCTATCCAAACTTCTATACCTCTTCAAAAGCTTCGTGTAGGAGATATGAACGATGAACAATGGAGATCATTAACGGGTGCGATGGACAATATGAACAAAGCTAAACTTTTTGTAGATGACCAAGGAAGTATAAATATAAATCAACTTCGCTCTAAACTTCGTAAACTAAAAAATCAACATCCTGAGATAGAGATAGCAGTGATAGATTATCTTCAGATTATGAGTGGTATCGGTAATCAAGATAGACACCTTCAAGTATCTGAAATCTCTCGTGGGCTAAAGATGTTAGCACGTGAACTAGAGATGCCAATAGTTGCACTTTCTCAGTTAAACCGTGGTGTTGAGTCACGTAATGATAAACGCCCGATGCTGAGTGATATTCGTGAGTCTGGTTCTATTGAGCAGGATGCAGATATTATTCTTTTTGTATATCGTGATGATGTTTATCTCTATAAAGAGGAAAAAGAGCGTGAAAAGGCTGCTAAGGCTGAGGGTAAAGAGTTTGTAAATACTTATATTGAAAAAGAGGAGGAGGAAGCTGAGATTATTATAGGGAAGCAACGTAATGGTCCTACAGGTCATGTAAAACTGATGTTTCAAAAAAAGCTTACTCGTTTTGTAGAGGTTCACAACCATGCTCCAGCTTTTGAAACAAGTTATGAAAATATAGATACATCCTCTGCTAATATAGATATTGGAGAACCCTCTATGTCTATGCCTGTTTTATAAATATTTTAAATGCTCCTAAAAGAGGTCGAACTCTTCAGTTCAAAAAAAGACCTCTTTAACTTTTTTTTATTCATCTCTTTTATTCTAACATATTCACTTCTTATTGAGTATCACAATTACAAACAACTCACACAATTTGATTCTGCATTAGTTGATGCAACTGTTATAAAACAATATATAAAAACTAAAATGTCTAAAAAAGGGAAGTTAAGAACCTATCAAGTGTTAAAATTAAAATCTGATAATAGTTTTATATTTTATACCATAGCAAATAAAAAACTTCGAGATATTAAGGGTAAAAAAGTGGAATTAGAGTTGTCATTAAAAGAGATAACTTTTTACCAATATATGACAACACTCTTTGGATATAGTCGTATTTTACATATAGAAGAGATACCAAGTTTAAAACAAAAATTAAACTCTTTTATAGAAAATTCACATACTAACAAAGATATAACATCAATATATCAAGCACTATATACAGCCACACCACTCACAAAAGAGTTACAGCAGATATTTTCTACTTTAGGAATTTCGCATCTTTTAGCTATTAGTGGTTTTCATTTGGGAGTGTTGAGTGGAGTCCTTTTTTTTCTTTTAAAATATCCCTATAAATTTTTACAAAATAGATACTTTCCATATCGAAATAGTACAAGTGAACTTTTTTTAATGTTAGCTTTTGTTCTATTTTTATATCTTATCTTTTTAGATTCCCCTCCATCCTTAGTTCGTTCTTTTGTTATGTTAGTTATCGGATTTTCACTTTATGATAGGGGTTTAACAGTTATTTCTATGCAAACACTTCTTTTAACTGTAATAGTAATTCTAGCCTTTACACCTCGATTTTTCTTCTCTTTAGGATTTTGGCTTTCAGTCAGTGGAGTTTTTTATATCTTTTTGTTTCTTATACATTTTAAACTTATTTCTAAAGTTTGGCAGTTTATACTTATACCGATATGGGTCTATATTATGATGCTTCCACATTCACTTTTTATCTTTGAAAACTTTAGTATATATCATCCATTTTCAATTATTTTAACATCTCTATTTACACTTTTTTATCCATTGAGTATATTTTTTCATATTATAGGATTTGGGAATATTTTTGATAGTTTACTTTTGTGGTTGTTAAATTTTGGAGGGGAAGGGGTAACTATTGGTTTGAATATTTATTTTGAGATTATTTTTGTATTGTTTTCTTTTTTAGCTATTTTTTATAAAAGAGCGGTATATATTTTGATAATATATAGCTTTTTTATATTTTTGTATGCTATTTTTAATAATCTACTGAATTATTAAGAGTTTAATCTTTGAGAGATTTTCTTGAAAACTTCATCACCATCAATTAGCATTACTTGATTAGTTTCTATTTTATTTTGGCGTTTATTTACTTTTTTATCCATCACGAGTTTATAGTTGTATTAGAGGGGGTAATACTTGCTAATATTTTATCAACAATTTTAGTTTTTAAATCTATTGGTAAAATATCTATTTCATCAAATAATTGTTCTTTTTTGAGGGCTAACATAGTAAACTCCAAATTTTAAATATAGATTATTATATCTAAATAGTCTATATTTGGAAGGAACACTTTTTTATATTAAATTTGGATATAACGGTTGAATAGAACCATAAATTTCCGCTAGGTAATTTATTGCGTTCCTATGTTTTACTGCTTTCAAGCTTCACTACTTTCTAAAGCTAGTCTCATTTTCTCTTGATTCTTCAATTTCTACTATCATCTCAATTACTTTTTTATAACTATTGATAAAATATTTTTTAAATAAAGTGTAGTTACCAGTTTCATAGTAAGTTACAATAGATTTTAAATACTCTTTTACACTCTCTTCATCTGGAATATAAATCATATTTAATGTATCTTTGAATACTACATTTAACATCAATCTAGCTGTTCTTTTATTACAATCTGTAAAGTATTGAAGATATGCTAAGTTATTATGAATATATAAAGCTTTGTTAAATGGATTTGAAATAGTATCAGCTACTTTAAAAAGATAATTTAATTCATCTTCTAATTTCTCTTTTGTAGCCAATGGAATATAGTTACACCCTGTAATCAAAACTTCCCCATCTCTTGGTACTGCACGTTTATTTTCAGCTACCATCTCAGCAGATAAAATATAATGTAAATCTTTTAAAGTTTGTTTAGAGGGCTTAAAATCTTTCGTTATAAACAGCTCATAAGCATCTCTAAGATTTAAAATCATCTTTGCATCACTATATTTTTTACCCCCTGCTGTTCTTCCATATTCTATTAAAGCCTGTGTATCTAGCTTATCGTAAGTATTACCCTCAATTAGTGCAGATGTATGGATAAAATCTAATCCGAATTTATCTATATAGCTTTTATTGTTTAAAAACTTTTTTAATGAAACCTTTTGATTTAATTCTTCTAAAAGTTCTATTTCTTTTTGTGTAAATATATCTGTGTTTTCTAAATAGTTTGGATTATAAGTTATCATAATTGCTCCTCTTGGTATCTATTTACTAATAGCTTGACTTCATCATTAAAACCTTGAATATACATCAATAAAAGTGATAAAGTTTCAAAAAGTCCTTTTGCCATTGTTAAAACATCAGTGATTTGTTGAGTAGTATAACTTATTTTTTGATACTCAAAAGTTGCTTTTAAATATTCACCCTTGCCGTGACTAAACAATGAAAACTTTTCATAACTAGCTAGTTCTGATTTTGTAAATTGTTGAAAAACACCATTAAATTTAGCCCCAGATACATCTGTATGACTCTCAAGTTCTTCTACCATTTTCATAAAACTTATAAATTTTGTCTTATTATCTAGCCAATCTAAAATACTTGTATTCTTTTTCTTCTCTATAAATTCAAGATAATAACTTTTTACATAAAGTTCAAGCATTGTTCTTAGCAGTAAAATAGCAGAACTAAAATGATTATTTTGTATTAATATAAAAAAAGATTCATAATGAGAGCAAAACATAGAATAATAAGTGTAGTTGATTTTATTGTAATCATCATCTAAAGTTAATTTCTTCTTATCTAACATTTCATGAACTAAAACAAAATCCTTACCCATCTTTTTTAATAAATCATCTATATTTAATTTTATCATTCTTTACTCGCATTCTTAACATCAAGCTTATCCAAAGTAATTTTCAAACTTTCAATCTTATCTTTCAAAGACACAGACATCGGTTTAGTATCTGCCAACTCATCTAAAATATTTTTAGTTCGTATCTCTTTCCACTCATTTATAAAAGCTTTTTCAATAGTATCTTTTACAACGGCTTCTATATCTGCACCACTATATCCTACAGTTTCTTTTAGTAATTTAATGGTATCAATATTTTTATTCCATTTCTTCCGTTTTTTCAGATGAAGTTCTATAATATTTTTTCTCTCTTCATCATTTGGAAAATCAACAAAAAATATCTCATCAAATCTACCTTTTCTTAAAAACTCTGGTGGTAAGTTTGAAATATCATTAGATGTAGCTACTACAAAAACTGAACTCTTTTTCTCTTGCATCCAAGTTAAAAAATAGCCAAAAAGTCTAGTTGTAACTTCATTTCCTCCTGATTCTCCAGCTCCTGCAAATGCTTTTTCTATCTCATCTATCCAAAGAACACAAGGACTGACGGCTTCTGCCATGCCTATGGCTCTTCTCATATTTTCTTCACTCTCACCAACATATTTACCTAAAAGTTTCCCAATATCTAATCTTAAAAGTGGGACATTAAAAAGTCTAGCTGTTGCTTTTGCTGTTAAACTTTTTCCACATCCAGGCATACCAACTATAAGCATTCCACTCGGAGTTTCTACTCCAAACTCTAAAGCACTTTCAAGATTATTAAATATTTTAGCTTTATTATTTAACCAATCTTTTAAGTTATCCAATCCTCCAATATCTTCAATACCCTCTTTAAAATTAAGTATCTCTATCATTCCCGATTTTTTGATAATCTGCTCTTTCTCTTCAAGTATTAATTGTGTATCTTTTTTTTCAACAGTGCCACTTTTTTGATATGCAAGATTTAAAATCTGAATTATCTCAAACTCACTAAAACCTTTTAAAGAGAGTGCTAACTCATTTATTAAATGTGTATCAATAGTTATATTCATACTTTGTGAAAAATCATTAATAGTATAAATGATTTTTTTTCTATTTGGTAAAGGTGTATCATAAATTGTTATCAATTTTTCTAGTTCTGTAGGTATATTTAATTTAGTAGCTACGATAAATATCGTCACATAATAGTTATCTTCATATATCGTTTTGAGTGCTATGGACTTTAAAAGAGATATTATTTTATGATTATCTATTAAATTATGAACATCTTTTAAAACTAAAAAGATAGGTTCACTTTGTTCTGTTAAAAAGAGATTTAAAAACTCTTCAAGAGTATAATCAGTTTCTTGATTTTTAGTTTTAAAATTTACATATCCTAAACCCTCATTAAATTCATAAATTTTACTTTTTGATGATAGCTCTTTTAAAATATTATCAAAGGAATTAAAATCAAATGTAGGGATATATAATATCGGTCTAAGGGCTTCTATATAAGAGGATAATTTATCTACGGCATTCATCATTTATACTTTCATATAGACTATTGATTCAGAATCAGTATTGCTTTTATAAGCTAGTCCATTTAAAATTAAAAAATTTCCATTTATCTCTTCTGCTGATAACTCTTGTTTTAAATCATTAGCACTTCTAATAAATGTACCATCTGGAATTGATAAAATCATTACTTTTGTATCTGCTGTTTCTAGGTCTTTCCAATAAGAATCTGTTACATCTTTAAAATAGATCAGTCCTAATTCTTTAGCTATTGTTTTTAGTTTTATAAATTCTAATTTTTCAAAAGGATGATAATTAATACCATTTACATATAATTTATTCTCATCCTGATTATTAAATTTCACAATAAGAATAGGTTCGCCACCTGATACTAGATAATAACCATTTGTATTTACTTCAACATCAGTAATTAGTTGTGTATCTATTTTTAAATTTAAAGACTTTAAGCGGCTACAAGTTTCATTACTGGAAATGAAATTTTCATACAAATCTTTCTTAATATATTCACTATCCATAAATTTAATATGCAACGCATCATTCATCAAAACAGCATATATCATAAAAGGAGATTTTTCTTTATATAACTCATAACTATCTTTATAATCAAGCTCAAACAGTTTCAAATATTTATCACTTATCTCTTTTGAAGCTATTTTTAAAAATGCCATATCTTCTTTATATTCAATAATATCTTCGATAAGTTTCTCATAATTTTTATGATACTCTGTAATTCTATTTTTTAAATGTTCATCTTTCATATCAAAAATTTCAAGAGATTTTTTTCTACTCTCTTGAAACTCTAACGAATAGATACTCTCTCTTATCTCTGCATCATCTTTTTGAATATCAAATATTTTGATAAGTTCTACAATAATAGAACTCTCTTTTTGAATATTTTCTACTTTTTCTAAATACTCATCAAACCCACGAACTTTAAGCCATTTTTGAAGTAAACCATTTTCATAGACTTCTAATATATCATCTATACAAAAATTATTTTGTAAACTTTTTATATCTCTTACGGGATTGTCATCTAATAAAAGATTAAACTTTATCGTTTTAGCCATTGTTTTTTTCCTTTTTACTTATCTCAATTACTTCATTTTTTATAAATGTTAAATTTTTATAAATACCTTTTAAATCTTCAATATTTGTACAATTAAAACCACGACTTACAAAATATTGATATTTGTCTTTTCCTAATTTCTCCAAAATTACAAAACTCCAAGTAGCACCAATAATATATGCACCTTTCATAGATGTTTCATTATTAAGTTCAATAGCTGAAATCAACTCTGCTAAAAGTTGAGGTTCAGGATTGCTAGTTACAAATCCTTTTTTAAACTCTTGAATAAAAAAATAGGGTTTTTCTGCTTTTTTCAAACCTTTGGAAAGAATAAAATCTGCTTTACCATTAAATATAAATTTATCTGTTTTATATCTTAAAGGTTCGTGATAAAAACTTCTAATATCATCTGTCAAAAGAAAAAAATCAATATTTAAAATTAAAGGAACAATAAAATTAACTTTTAAATCCTCTTCATCATAAATATTTATTAATTTAATATTCTTCTTAATCAATCTTTTTAAAAAATTCTTTTTTTTAGTAGCAATAGTTATTTTATTATTAAACCACTTATCAAAAATAGTATCATCTATCAAATTTTCTTTAATATCAACTACACTTTTTAACTCTTCTGTTTTTATCTTACTGAAACTATAAGTGGGAATACCCTCTTCATTTTTACCCTCTAATTTATTAACTCTTTGTTGCAGTTCTAGGATTATTTTATCTTTTTCTATTTCACTCATTATCTTTTCCTCGTGCTAAAACCAAGAACAAACTGTATCCCAAGCTGAGCTTACTGCATTCCCTACACTTGTTGCCACAGATTTAACTCCACTGACAAGACTACTAGCAACAGATTTTGCAACACTTGCTATTTTTTTAACACCTTTGTTAATTAGTCCACCGACAAAATTACCTGCAAATTTTCCAACAACTGTACCAATAGCTGTACCTGCTATTGTTCCAGCAGGTCCAAATATAGTTCCGATAAACCCACCAACTTTTCCACCAATTACACCACCATATTTTGTAGTAGAAACAACTATGGCAGAGTTTAGAATAGCTGTATTTCTATCTATTGTATATTCTACTGCATCCATAGCATTGAGTTCACCATTTGCTAATTTGTAAGCAACTTTTGCAGATGTTACTCCTTTATCAACAATCATACTTATCTCTTCGGGAGTTTTTTCTTTTAAAGAGGGTGGAAGTAAATCTCTATTTTTAGCTATCTCCGTAGCCACTGAAACGGCTGTTTTAAATTGCTTGTCATAATCAGAATCAAGTTTTGTCTCAAAATATTCTTTGACTGCTTCTATCTCTTTATGTTTTGTATCGATCTCAAATTTACCATCTTCATTTATGATAGCACCTAAAACGGTATTATCTTTGAGTTGTCTGTTAAAATCATCGATAATAACTTTTTTATTCAAATCTTCATATTTATCATTTGGTAATTTTTTTGAAATATCTACACTTTCATCAAATATCTCTATTAGCATATCGTTATTTGAACTATCAAGATTAGATTTAACCTCTTGAACAAATTGATTTTTAGCATCATCTGATAAATCTTCAACAACTACATCTACTTTATCTTGTAGCCATTGTGTTCTTGTTTTACCATCTTCTTTAGCTTTTTGTAAATCTTTATAATTTTTATCAACTAGTTCTATTGTATCTGCAATATTATCAACTAATTGTTGAGCTTTTTGAAAATCTAAATTTGTATTTTCTTCTATTGTTTTAGCTAAGTTTTCTTTTAAATTATTGCTGGATAAAACATCAACACTTTCATTAACTATATCTTGAAATTCAGTTTTATTGTTATTCATTATTTTCCTTTTGTGATTGACCCTGCATACAACTATTTATTAAAAGGACATTATGTCCCTTAAAATAAAACTATATCCCATAAACCTTATGATAAATACTCATTCTTTTTGAAACTTTTTTAAGATAGTGTTTAGGTTCATCCCATCTTAAATCTTTCATCAATCTTGCATACACTTGCTTAGGTGTTAAAGAGTTGATTTCATCTTTTGCATACTTCATACGAAATTTTTGTTTTCTTGATAAATCTTTTTTATATCTGTTAAATGCAAAAGCGATATTTCCAGCACCAGTGTTGTATGCAGCGATAGTACAGTACATTCTAGTTTCAGGATTTTTAATAGCTTTTAGATAACTGTAATATAAAATATGAAGATAACCACTTCCCATAGTGATATTATTTGTACTGTCATAAAGATAACTACTCGTTACAAGTTTTTTCTTTTTATAAAGATAACGGTATGTATCCATACCTGCTGATTTTGGAACGATTTGCATAAGACCATAAGCAGGTATATGAGACTTAGCACGTGGATTAAAACTACTCTCAGAGTGCATAATAGCAAATACTAAAGGAAGAGGTATATCTTGACGTTTAGCTTGTTTTTTTACTTCATCATAATAAAGTCTTGAACGTTTAACCATCGCATTATTAGGCATCTTTACTTGAACACTGTAAATTTTTGCAAATTTAACTTTTTTAGATTGTACAACTTTTGTGTTTGTTGGTGTAATATGTTTGTTTACATACTTTTTCACACTCTTTTGTGTTGGTGGCTTTGTAAAAATAACAGTTGCTAAGATAGGTTCTGCTTTTACTTTAGCATCTACTACACCATCAGGTTTTTTGATTTTTGCTAAAATTTTCTCTAATGGGTCTGTTTTTTGAACAGTTTTTGTGTCTATTGTAATAACTTTAGCAAGTGCCATCTGAAGTTTTTGTTTTGCTTCTCGTGGTGATGATGCAACCGTTTCAATAGTGATAGTCTCATTCTTAAAATCGACATCCGTACGTGTTTTTTTATCAGGTGTATAAGCAACCCAAGTTTTTTTAGTAGACATCTTAGGTTTTTCCCAGATAGCTCCTATCTCTTTTTTATAATCATTAAAAGCTTTCATCTGCTCTTGTTGATACGCTTTAAAACCCTCTTCTTGAGTTTTTTTGTATGAGTTATATCCCTCTTTTTGTTGCTTAGCAAACTCTTCCATTGTTAAGGCAAATAGAGAGGTTGTTAGGACTGTTACTAATAATAACTTTTTTAGCATATTGACTCCTTTATTTAATATAGTTTAAATCATAACAAAATTGATGTTTAAATCAACTAAAATTTTTGTATAATATATATATGGCTTATATAACTTTAAATAAAAATAATTTTTTTCACAACCTAGATATTATCTCAAAACAGACACAATCAAAAGATAAGATAGCGATAGTATTAAAAGATAATGCTTATGGACACGGTCTCTTAGAGATGGCTTCTATGGCTCAAGAGTATGGGATAACTAAATGTGTTGTTCAGAATTCTCAGGAGGCAAAACTTATTGAAGATTTTTTTGATTATATATTAGTTTTATCAGATTATCCAAAACAGACTAATCCAAAAATAAGATATACGATTAACGATAAAAATAGTATTAAGTATTTTCCAAAAGGCACAAAAGTTGAGCTTAAAATAGATACTGGAATGCATAGAAATGGTATAGTAGAAGATGAACTATATGATACATTTCAAAAGATAAAAGAGCAGGGTCTAATCTTAGAAGCTATTTTTACTCATCATAGAAGTGCTGATGAGTTGAGTAGTGAGTGGTTTTGGCAAAATGATGCTTTTAAAAAGATAAAACAAAAATCTATAACGTTTGCAAAAGAGTTTGGGTTTGAAAAGTTACGATTTCACTCTTCAAATTCAGCTTCACTTTTTAGATTTGATACTTTTGATGAAGATATGGCTAGAGTAGGGATAGCGAGTTATGGCTGTATGGATATGCCTAAAAGTTTACTATTAGAAGAGTTTAAACCTGTTCTTAGTTTGTATGGCTCAAAAATTTCATCACGTCTTTTACAAAGTGGTAAAAAAGTTGGTTATGGTGCTAGTTATGAGATGAAAGGGGAGGGTGTTGTAAGTAATTATGATATTGGCTATGGTGCTGGTTTTTTACGAAATAACTCTAACAGTTATATAACACCTCAAGGTTTTAAACTGATAGGAAGGGTGTCTATGGATAACAGTTCTTTTATATCTGAAGAGGATGAGTTGTTAATTTTTGATAATGCACTTAAAGCATCATACTATTCACAAACTATAAGTTATGAAGTTTTAACATCTTTAAAAGAAAATATAGAACGTAGAGTTATTTAAGAACTCTACGTGTTTGCCAGTAGTGACTTTTCCAATAGGGATTTGAAAGAGAAGATATAATCACACCAGTTGATGTTCCACTATGTATAAATCTATTTCCCTCTATAACAATACCACTATGTTTCACATTTCTACCTGTTTTAAAGATAACAATATCACCAACTTTAATATCTTTTTGACTTACCTTATAGCCTATTTTAGCTTGTTGAGTTGTTGTTCTTGGTATCTTTTTATTAAAAACATTTTTAAAAATAACTTTTGTATAACCTGAACAGTCAATACCATTTGTTAATGAATTTCCACCATATTTATAGGGAACATTACCCCATTTCTTAAACTCTTTGTAGAGTGCTTGAGTACGATTGTTTTTTGTTTGTGGTTTATAAATTACTTTCTCTTTAGTAGAACAAGCACTAAAAAGCACTAAAAGTGAAATAAGTAAAGTGAAATTTTTAAGCATTTGTTCTTACGATAGCACCTGGAAAAAGTACACCATCAATACCTAATACAGCTAACTCCTCAATCTCTTTTTCATGTTCGATTAAAACTAAAATTTTGGCATCAAAAAGATAGTTTTCAGCAATATCTTGAAAATCTTTTGCATGAGAATTTGGAACTACAATATATTTTGCACCTAAAGCTGAAGCATAAATAAGTTCTAACTTACTAGAAACTATTATAGCTGTAGAGATATTGTTGAGTTTTGTATGGTTGATAATATCTAAATTTTTTTCATCAAATTTTATATAGAGAGTAGATGATGGAGGTGTACATCTAATAGCATCTATATCTATAACACTATAAAAAGAGTCACTCTCTATAAACTTATGTCCAAAAATTATCATCTTTCTTCCCTTACACATTCATTTGAGCAATAGTATTTACCATTACTTAAAATAGCATCATCTATTTCACAGTATATTCCACATACACAACACTCTATCATATCATTTGCTTTTTGCTCTTTATCTTCAATAGATTTTTTAGCACTCTTTTTTTTGAAAAAGATAAAATAGATTATACCGATAACGGCAATAACTAATAATAATTTTAATATCAATTTACTCTCCTTGCATTAATAAATAATGTCTATTTTTTGTACGAATAATTTTATGAGGTAAACTTCCCTCAACCTCTTCATATACTTTTTCACCTTTGTAAAAAAGAAGTTGAGAGTTTTTATCTCTAAAATTTTCACTCAATTTTAAAAGCATTTTTGTATCTGTTACCGCACGTGATGTAATGATGTCAAAAATTTTAGGTTCCATCTCTTCAACACGCTTTTTAACTACAGTTACATTATTTAGCCCTAAATCTGCTTTTATGAACTGTAAAAAACTCACACGCTTTTTAAGTGGTTCAACTAATGTTACTTCTGTATCTGGTAGAGCCATAGCAAGTATCATACCTGGAAATCCTGCTCCTGTTCCTATATCCATAAGTGTATCTGTTTTAGGTAAAAAACTTACAGGAAAAACTGCATCATATATAAAGCTATCTATCGTTTGTTCATCTTTTGCACCTGTTAGGTTATGGATTTTATTCCATTTAAAAAGATGTTCTTTATATTTTTGTATATTGTAAAAAAAGTTGTCGGGGAGTGTTAAGTTATCTTGTTCGATTGTAGATTTTAAGTCCAAAAAATATCCTTTTTTATAAAAGGATATTTTATCTAAAGTTTATATATTTATGAGAATAATTTTTTCATAGCTTTGAAAAATATTTTGAACATACCATTATTTCCAACTAAATCATCAATAAGTTCATCATACGTTACACCTTGTTCCTCTAAATAACCACGAAGATATTTTTCACTTGCTTCCATACCACCCTCTGCTTCTAGTTCTAATAATTTAGCATAGATAGGTGTTATAGCATCTATCGCTTTTTGAGGAGCTGCTTTTCTAAATGCAGTATGAGAGATAACTTCACCCGTAATAGCATCTAATTTTGGTTCAAATTCTGTTATAACCCAGTAAAAATCTCCATTTTTTGACATATTTTTAACAATAGCCATAATATTTTTACCCTGTTTAATACGGTCCCACATCATTTTAAAAACAACTTTAGGCATATCAGGATGTCTTATAATAGAGTGAGGTTTTCCAATAAGTTCAGCTTCTGTATAGCCAGATATTTCTACAAAGTAATCATTACCGTACTCTATAATTCCTTTAGCATCTGTTTTTGAGACGATATGTTTAGTACCACTTAATTTTATTTCATTATCTGTTGGTGTTGCCATCATTACAGCCTTTATTATAATTTTAATTTATTATATAGTTTTTTTTATTAAAATTATGTAATAATAAAAATTAATTTTTAATAAAATATAGGATAATTTAATCATGGATAAAAATGCAACATTAGAAGATGTAAAAAGAGTAAAAAAGTATCATGAAGCTCAAATGGCTAAGATTGAAAAGTTACTAGATGGTGGAGAAGTAGAAACTCCTACTCCTATTGCAAAAACTCAATGTGTATTTGGAACTTGGTTATATGCAGAAGGAAACCATTTAGAAGAGATAATTGGAGATATGTTTTTTAATGAACTTGAAGAGGCTCATGCTGAGTGGCATATAGAGTATATTAAAATCTATAATATCTTTTTCAAAGATAAGAAGAAAGGTTTCTTTTCAGGTTTAATAGGTGGTAATAAGGTTGATCCTTTAGAACTTGATAAAGCAAAAATGTATTATCATGAACTGCAAGATTATAGTAAAAATATGTTAGATGCTTTAGCAACTTGTGAAAGACGTATGAATGCTATCTGTGAAACAAAGTTTCACTAGCTTTTTAATAATTTTGTAATATCTTCATGAGGCATAGGTTTAGCATAAAAGTAGCCTTGTATTAGATTACATCCATATTCTAGGAGGAATTTTCTTTGTTCCTCTGTTTCAACACCCTCTGCAATAAGTTTTAGGTTTAAATTTTTCCCCATAGATATAATAGCTTTTGTTATAGCAGCGTCATCTTCATCAGTAGTAATATCTCTAACAAATGATTGGTCTATTTTTAATTTGTTAAGTGGTAATTTTTTAAGATACGATAAAGATGAATATCCTGTTCCAAAATCATCAAGAGCTAATTCTATGCCCATATCGCTAATTTTATTAAGTTTTTCTATCGAAGCAAGAGGATTATTCATCACTTGTCCCTCTGTTACCTCTAATGCTAACCATTCAGATTTAAACTCTAAATCTTTCATTGTTTGTAAGAGTTCTTCTATGAAATTATCTTTTGCTAACTGTTTCATCGCAAGATTTAAAGCCAGTATACCAGGATTTAAACCATCTTTATACCATTGTACATACTGTTTCATAGCCTGAACCATAACCATAGTATCTATCTCTATAATAAGACCATTTTCTTCAGCTAGAGGTATAAATTTTCCAGGAGGTACTAAACCAATCTCTGGGTGTTTCCATCTAACGAGCGCTTCCATACCAACAAGAATATTATTAACAGCATCATATTGTGGTTGAAAATAGACTATAAATTGCTTCTGTTTAATAGCTACTCGTAAACTATTTTCCATAATTATATTTTCAAAAGCTGATGCTGTCATATCTGATGAATAAAATTGATAATTATCCCGACCCTCATCTTTTGCTTTATACATAGCTGTATCTGCAAATTTCAGAAGGTCATTCTCATCTTCAGAATCTTTAGGATAAAGACTAATCCCAATACTAGAGGAGATAAACAGAGTTTTATCATCTATTCTTATAGGTTTTTTAATACTCTCTACGATTTTTTGAGATATATGAGCTATATCTTGAATACTAGTAATATTTTTCAAGATAATAGTAAACTCATCACCACCCAGTCTCGCTAAGGTATCCTCTTCTCTAATAGCATCTTCAAATCTACGTGAAGCTTCTATTAAAACTTCATCACCTATATGATGACCAAGAGTGTCATTTATTTTTTTAAATTGGTCTAGGTCGATAAAGAGAAGTGCAAATTGAGTTTTATTTCTTTTTGCTGAGATAATAGATTGAGAGAGTCTATCTTTAAACAGTGTTCTATTTGGAAGATTTGTGAGTGTGTCGTGATGGGCTTGATGAACAAGTTTTTGAGACTCTTTTTTTAAAAGTTTTTCTGTTTCAATAAGTTCTGTTATATCTGTATCAAAAATTACATAAGCATCTATACCGTTATATTTTAGTGTATGTATATATGCTTGTACATGATAAGTAGAACTATCTTTTCTTGTATGAACTGCTCTATTTAAAATACTATGTTCTATTTGCATATTTTTTTTGATTTTAAGTTCATCCTCTTTTGTTAAACCTAAATTAATATCATAGACAGTTTTTGAGAGAAGTTCCTCTTTAGTGTAACCAGTAGCTTCACAAGCTCCCTTGTTTACATATAGATACTCTAATGTTTTATAATTTACAATATATATCTCATTGGATGAGTATTCGATAAGATGAGAAAGTTCATCAGAGTATTTTTTAAGTGAAACCTGATTTGTAATATCTTGAGTTGTACCGATAAGCTTACAGGGAACTCCATTCTCATCTAGAATAACTTCACCGTTCATAAGAATATTACGAACTTCACCATCAGTTTTTTTAATTCTACATTCATGTGTAGTTACTTTTTTAGTTTGCATAGCAGTTTGTATCGCTGTTTGAACACCTTCCAAATCTTCTTTGACAACATGTGATAAAAAGAGTTCAAGAGATGGTTTGGTCTTTTCTTTATCTAAGCCATAAATTTTATAGCTATTATCAGACCATATAGATTGTTTAGTTTGTAGATTTATCTCCCAACTACCAAGATTAGAGATAGTTTCAAACTGTTTGAAACTATCCTCTCTTGCTTTAAGTTTTTTTATAGCTATTTCTAATGTATCATTTTTTATATCTATTGGCACAACAACACTCCGATTTGAATTAATAAGTGATAATATCATACTTATTAATGAAGAAAGATAAACTTATTCTATTAATTTATATTTTTTTAAATTGTACTACAAATATTACAAAAGTTTTAAGTTAAATTTAAGTTAAATTTAACTTATATAAAAAGATTTTTTTTATACAATTTTAATATGAAAAATTATGAAAAAAAATTAACAACTAAATCTTTTTTAGTTTCTGAAACAGATGCTAAAGGAATTATTACTTTTGCAAATGATGACTTTTGTCACTATTCAGGTTATACACTTGAGGAACTGATAGGAAAACCCCACAGTATGGTGCGACATTCCGATATGCCTCGTGCAGCTTTCAAGGATTTATGGAAGACTATAAAAAGTGGAAAAAGATGGAAAGGTTTTGTAAAAAATAGTTCCAAAGATGGTTCTTATTATTGGGTATATGCAACTGTTTTTCCATTTAAGTCTTGTGATGGAACAGAGGGATTTATTTCGTGTAGGAGAAAGATTTCGGATATAGAAGCTCAAAAGTATGAAGCACTCTATATAGAGATGAAAAAAGAGGAGAGATAATGGGTTTATTAACACGTATATCTATCAAAAATAAGTTATTTTTAAATGTTGTAGTTCCCATAACTACTATTGTTGTAATGGCAACTATTGTAATTAGTGGTCATATAGACAAAAAAAGTGAATATGAAAACTTTAATACTATTGTTCAATTAGATTCAAAAATATCTTTACTTGTCCATGAAACACAAAAAGAGAGAGGTATTACTGCTGGTTATTTAGGTTCAAAAGGAAAACATTTTGGAGATAAACTGCCTATACAAAGAGCAAATACCGATAAACATATTGCAGACCTTAAAGAATATATCAAAAATTCTAATGTAAGAGCATTACTTTTGAGTCCTATTGATAGCTCATTAGAGAAAGCACTTCAAGAGCTTTCAAAAATTCAAGAGATGAGAAATAGTATATCTTCACAGAATATACCCACAAAAGATGCTCTAAATTACTTTACTAATATGCACAAGGAATTTTTTAATTTTATTGCTCAAACTTCTCAACAAGCGGTTGATAGTGAACTAACCTATTCTACTATCGCTTATTATAATTTTTTACAATCAAAAGAGAGAGCAGGTATCGAAAGAGCCGTTGGAAGTGCAACATTTTCAAAGGATAAGTTTGCAAAAGGTGCTAAAGCAAAATTAGAATCTTTAGTTTCAGAGCAAAACTCTTTTATGTCTAGTTTTGAAATATTAGCAAATACAGAGATAATACAGTTTAAAAACCAAACTCTCCAAGGTCAATCAATAGATGAAGTTCAAAGAATGAGAAATATTTTAAGTAAGGCTAGAGAGATAGGTGGATTTGGTATAGAAGCTTCTTACTGGTTTGAGACAATTACAAAAAAAATAAATCTTTTGAAAGATGTTGAAAATTATATAGCAAAAAATCTTCTTATCTCTTCTCTTAATGCAAAAAAAGCAGTTGAAGTATCTAAAAAGATTGCAACTCTTCTTCATGAAACACAAAAAGAGCGAGGAGCAACAGCTGGATTTTTAGGTTCAAAAGGTGCAAAGTTTAAAGATAAACTTACTTCACAAAGAAAAATTACAAATAGAGCTATTATATTATTGAAAACAGAACTCAATCGTTTACATTATTTAAACTATCCTAAAGAGTTAAAAATCAACATTCAAACATCATTAGAGCTTATTCAAGGTTTACAAAGAATGAGAAATAGAATTGATAAGCTTAACATTCATACAGATTCAGCTTTAGCATATTATACAAATATGAATGCAACATTTTTAGATTCTATAGCCGTAACTATATCTATTGTAGATACAAATAAAGAGACAAGAGATGTAACATCATACTATAACTTTTTAATGGCAAAAGAGCGTGCGGGAATAGAGCGTGCAGTTTTAGCAAATACATTTGCTAGAAATAGATTTTCTACTGGAATGAAAACGAAATTGAATACGCTTATTGTTGAACAAAATAGTTTTATAAGCTCTTTTCTCGCTACGGCAAATTCAAAATATATAGCCTACTATACAAAAACTATGCAAAATAGTGCAGTAGAGGAAGTTCAAAGAATGAGGGATATTGCTCAAGGGACAGTAGAGATAGGTGGTTTCAATATTAAAGGTGAGTATTGGTTTGAGACAATAACAGAAAAAATAAATCTTTTGAAAAAAGTAGATGATTTTATCTCTCAAAATTTAAAAGAACAAGCAGGGTTTAAGTACACGAGTGAAAAACAGGTACTTTATATTTATACTATTATAATTTTACTTGTAATTATTGCAACGGCAATTCTCTCTTTTTTAATTAGTAGAAATATATCAAATTCTGTTGAAAAAATATCTTTTGGTGTAAAACAATTTTTAGAGTTCTTAAATCATAATCATAATGTTATAGAACCAATAGAGTTAAAAGGGAATGATGAGATAGCCCAAGTTGCTAAGATGGTTAATGAAAATGTACAAAGTATTAACTATGATATAGAGGAAGATATGTTGTGTGTTGGCGAAGCTATTTTAACCTTAGATAAGATGCAAAAAGGAAGTTATTCATGTAGAGTACATACAAAAGCATCAAATTCTCAAATTCAAACACTTGCAAATACTATTAACAATATGCTTGATGTTCAAGAAAAATTGATGATTAATATGCTTAATGGCTTGAATAAATATACACATTATAATTATACAGATAAGATAAAGATAGACTCTAATATTGTAGGTGAGAGCAAACAACTTGTGGATGGAATTAACTCCTTAGGAGATGCGATTACAGAGATGCTTAATAACTCTTATGTGAGTTCAACAGAACTTCTTGAAAAATCAGATTTTTTACAGTCTCAGATGCAGATATTAAGTAGTTCAACTCTTAAACAATCAGCATCACTAGAAGAAACGGCTCTTTCTATGGATTTAATTACTCATTCAATAGAAGATACTGCTCACAAAACACAAGACGTAGTAGTTCAATCTGGAGATATTAAAAAGGTTATAGTAGTTATTGCTGATATTGCAGACCAAACAAATCTTTTAGCATTAAATGCAGCTATTGAAGCTGCTCGTGCTGGTGAACATGGACGTGGTTTTGCAGTTGTCGCTGATGAGGTAAGAAAATTGGCAGAGAAAACACAAAAATCTCTTTTAGATATTAATTCAAATATCAGTATTTTAACACAGTCTATAACAGATATAGGTGTAAGTATGGAAAAGCAGAGTAAAGCAATAGTTCAAGTAAATAGTGCTGTTTCAGAGATCGATTCTATTACACAAGAAAATGCAGGTACAGCTGATGAAGTGAGTATTGTTGCAAATACTGTAAAAGATATGTCTTCTAAAGTTTTAACTGATGTGGAGAAAAATAGTTTTAATCGTCTTTAAGTAGATCGACTAAAAAAGATGCCCCATCTCATCTTTTTTAGTTTGTATATACTCTTCATTATATTTATTTGATTCCATTATAATAGGAACTCTCTCAACAATCTCAATATCACTAATTGAATTAATTTTATCAGGATTATTTGTTAAAAGTTTAATTTTTTTAATATTAAAATGATTAAGTATAAATGTCACTATCTCATATGTTCGCTCATCTGCTTTAAAACCTAACTGATGGTTTGCTTCTATGGTATTTGCGCCTTTATCTTGCAAAGAGTAAGCATTTATCTTATTTAAAAGACCGATGTTACGTCCCTCTTGTCTAAGATAGATAACCATTCCGTCTGTTTTTGATGCAAGTTCTAAACCATATTCTAACTGGTCTCTACAATCACATTTTAAACTCCCTAGTGCATCACCTGTTAAACACTCGGAGTGAACTCTTACGATAGGAATCTCTTGGATATTTTTTGTATAGATAACTAAATGTTCTTTTTCGTTCTCTTTAAAGGCTTTTACTTTAAAGTTTCCAAATTTTGATGGTAGGTTGGCAATTTCTGAAATTTGTATATTCATTATTAATCTTTATTTGAGTTAAGTATTTTAAATTGAAAAATATTATATCTAAATAGGTATTTATTTAACACAAACCCTAATCTCTATTAGAAGAAACAATAAATAAGATTAATAAATAAAAGGGTAAAATCTTTTTAATAAAAAATATTTTATATAAAAAAGGTTTCCCAAATGTTTCAAAGATTCCGTAGAACTCGTTTAAATAAAAATCTCCGTGCTTTAGTAAGAGAAACACAAGTAAGTGTAGATGATTTTATCTATCCCCTTTTTATAAGAAGTG
>Ga0256842_1000664_pt1 | contig 30042 bp, 30 predicted proteins | sample 4559240metaG_FD_185973 | JGI IMG/M metagenome (GOLD analysis project Ga0256842, IMG submission 185973) | Hydrothermal vent microbial communities from Guaymas Basin, Mexico - 4559-240 | ecosystem: Environmental > Aquatic > Marine > Hydrothermal vents | place: Mexico: Guaymas Basin | collected... | reverse complement strand
CGTTTTATCCGTCTTAAACGATTCGTACATATAGGTTCTAAAATTGGGATCCGTATTTTTGATATTATCTACAAACATTATTTCTGCAACATCATCTTTACTAATAAACTGCTGCGCTAATAAGCTTACTTCGGCTTCTCCTAGTCTGCCTTTATAAAATAACTTATAAACTTCGTCGATATGGTAAGCTTCTTCCATATTCTGATACGATGCTATAGGTGCCGCACCAACTAACATTAAGCCTTTCACTTTTTCAACCTTTGCCGCAGTTCGTATAGCAACATGAGCTCCTAAACCATGCCCACACAGTATGCATTCATCGAAATTAGCATATTGTAAAATTCCAGCTATCAAATCCGAAATAGTATCTATATTATAAGATTCTTCTGGTTTAAACGAAAAATCGGAAGCTCCATGTCCAGGCATATCTATTGACATAAAACGAAATTTTTCGCCTTCCTTACTCATCATTTGCCAATAAAAAGAGGCTGCACCAATTGAATTGGCATGCAAAAATACAATAGGATAACCTTTACCATCTGACTGGAAAGTTGCAATTTTTAAGTTAGAGACTTCAAGTTGTTTAAATTTCAAATCGTTCTTATTTAGAATAAATATAAACAAAGGTAAAAAAGGATTCCGAATTTAATACTTAAATTATCATTTTTCAAAAAAAAAATTTAGCTAGTTAATAAAATTTATCTAACTTCGTAAAATAACTAAATATTAACATAAGGTTAAATTCGAACATGAAATATCTCTTTTTAAGCGTTCTTAGCTTTGGCTTATTAATAAATAGCTTTTCACAAAACCTTCCAGTAAATCAAGATAGTAAGCTAATTACTTATACCGAAGTGGTAAAAACAGAAGGTTCTGCAGATGCTCTATTTACTAAGGCTCACAAATGGTTTTTTTCTTATTATAAGAACCCAAATAACGTAGTAAAAGAGAGTGCTAATCATAAAATTGTAGCACGCCCACGTTTTAAAATTTTAAACCCTCCCGATAAAAAAGGGATACAAACCATGGGTGGTATTGTATTATACTCTTTTAATGTAATATTTAAAGATGGTAGATATAAATATACCATCACCAATATAGAGTGGAAACAAAACTCCAAATATCCTGTAGAAAGATGGTTGGATAAAACTGCTGCAAGTTACAAACCTAAATACGAATTCTACTTACAGCAAGTCAACAAAGAAATAACCAAAAACATTGAACAGCTAAATAAAGCAATTTCTAAAGCCCCTAAAAAAGCTGAGGAAGATTGGTAATTTTTAATCTGATTTAAGAGTTTTTGTAGAAGACCATATAAATATAACTTAAACAAATGAGACACTTATTAATTCTCTCGAGTATTGTATTACTAATTAGTGCTTGCAATACAAAAACTATAGATTCTACCCTAGATGATGATATTGTAATTAGTAAAGACACTATGTCTGATACTGTACATCAAAAAGTAGTTAAGAAAATCTTTTATAATATTCCTTCTCCTATAGAAATTTCTTCGATGCTTAAAAGAGCAGGGGTTAATTATAATGCTGAATATCTAAATTCCTTTAAAAAAGCAAATGACTATACAACTGTCGAAGAAATGTCGACCAACTTAGGTGTTTATGGTGCCGACTTAAGTTATAATAGGTTGTACGATCAGATACAAGAATCTGTTAATTATTTTTCAGCAATAAAAAAATTATCCGATAATTTAGGTATCCCCCAAGACCAAAGTGGGTCTGCTGCAGAACGATTAGAAAGTAACCTTGAAAATAGAGATTCATTGTTAAATATTATTAGTCAAACTTACTCGAATGCCGACCAATATTTAAAACAAAATGATAAGGGGAATATTGCTTCTCTCATAATTATGGGAGGTTGGGTAGAAGCCTTATATATTGGTACTCAGATTGCTAGTTTACCAGGAGATAATCAATCTATATTAGAGAGTATTGCCGAACAAAAGTTTTCATTAGACAATCTAATTGGATTGCTTTCAAATTACAAAGATGATGAAATTGTTTCCATTTATATTCCTAAACTAAACCTATTAAAAACTGCTTTCGATAAAGTTAAAATCACACAAACTCAAAACAATGTTACTACAGATACCGTAAAAGGACTTACTACTATCAATAACAAAACTGATATTGTGATAAGCACAGAAACTTTTGTCGAAATTTCTACTATAATAAGTGAAATACGAAACGATATTATTTAAATAACTTAAGAATAATTAATATTGAATTACAACATAAAATTTATGAGAAAAATAGTTTTTTATACCATTATGAGTGCAGCACTTCTTATAGGAAGTTCTTTCCAGTCACAGGCTCAATGCAAGAAATTTACTAAACAAACTTGTCTTCCAACTCTAAGTCCATACACCTATAACGGGCAGTTAAACAGTGCTATTTTGAGTGAAGGTGATATTGCAGAATTATTATTAACCTTTCATAAAGGTGAAAAGTACAGAATTAGTGTTTGTAATCAGGAAATGATTGGAGATGTAGAATTTAAAGTCTTCGACACTAAAAAGAATCTGATCTTCGATAAAGCAAAAAGTACAGACCAATCTTATTGGGATTTTATTTCAAATTCTACGCAACAACTTATTATTCAGATAACTGTTCCTGAAGAAAAACCTAAAAATGAAATTATAAAATCAGGCTGCGTAACCATTCTGGTTGGATTTCTAGACGAATAGGAGTATTCATATTAAGAATTTTTTGATTTTCCGATGCTCGTATAGAATTATGACTAGAATTTAGGCTCTTGCTAAACAGCCAATACTTACTTTACAGTTAGTCTTTTCTATTAAAGTTAACGCACAGTGTTCGATGGTAGCTCCTGTGGTAATTACATCGTCTACCAACAAAATATGTTTTCCTTTTATAAGCTCAGGATTTTGAACATCGAAAACACCTTTCACATTTTCCCAGCGTTCATCTTTATGCTTTTTAGTTTGTGTTTGTGTATTAACAGTTCTAAATAATACATTATCCAAATACTTAACTTCCATCGCCTTTGCTAGACCATCGGCAATGCAATCTGACTGATTATAGCCTCTTTTCTTTTGTTTTTTGGGATGCAGGGGTACTGGAATAATAAAATCGATTTGAGGATATTGAGAACTCTTAGTTATTTCTTTTCCGTATAAATACCCCAGTTGAATACCTGATTCCTGATCGTCTTTATATTTTAAACTATGAATTAATTTTCGATAACGTGAACCTTTACTGAATAATAAAAATGCTGAAGCAAATTCAATTTTTGTTTTTCCCCAAAATAATTGATTCACAGGATTATTAATGTCTTTCCAATAATCAGATTTTGGCATATCTAACACACAATCGTTGCAAATCCATTGCTCACCTTTTGTTAAAATACCATTACAAGCTCGGCATGTATTTGGATAAAATAACAAAATAAAATCTGTCCAATATTCTTTAAATATATTCATAATGGATATATTTTTACTTTAAATTAGTTATCCAGAATTAAGAACAATTATTCTTTCAAATTCCAAACAATATCGTGAGACCAATTGGGTTTTGTTTCTATAATATCTTTATAATAACGAACCTCTTCAGCTTGCCTTAGAAGTTGATAATTTCCTGTATCCCATTGTCCATTTCGATTTGAATCTTCAATCAATTTAATCTTATACTTACCAGGTGTTAGATGCTCAAAGGTTAATTTTGTATCGCTATTAACAATCTGTTCTGCCACCATTTTTTCAGATGCGCTAAAAAGTTGAATAATAACTTGATTACTATCGACCCCTTTTATATTTAATAATATCTCGGTATATTTTTCAAGTTTGGTGGTCTTAAAAACTTGCTCAAGAGTATCATTATACAAACCTCTATAATCTACAAAAGCATTAGGTTCTATAAAAACTTTATATTCCGATCCTTCTTTTAAGACTTGGTCAATCAAATATTTTCTATCATTAATAGCGTCTTTTGTAAGTACAATCTTTTGAGGAATAAAAATGGTATCTACTTTCTGATAGAAAAAAATCTTTGAATAGTCCACAGAATCTAAAGGAAACCCAAAGGTTAAAGTTGGCTTCTTAAAAAAAGCTAACGGATTCTGTTTCTGAAAATTAGCAGACATACTCAAATATACTTTATTAATCTTTAAACTATCTTTCTTATCTGCCTTTAGTTGTTTTTTGGTTTTAAATTTAAGTTTATTTTTAAAATTAAAAGCTAAAGTATCTCTTGTTTGAATTAAAGACTGAGTTGAATCCGTTTTTAGATAATCAACAAACATTATTATGCTATCTTGATTAGATAATACAGTGTCTATCAGCCAGATATTAAATGTATCTTTAACTAGATTCGGCTCAATTATCCACTCATCGTTATTTGCACCATCAATATTAAAAGTTAATAAAGAGTCTTGAGGATTTGAAAAAATTAAGTTCAATAAATATCGTTTAGGACGACTAAAGTCTGATAAATAGCTATTAACAAACTCCTCCTCAAATAAAAATAAATCGATATGATCTGGAGAAATTATAGATTTTGGTTTTGCAATAATAGTATCAGTCAGTATAGAATTGCTTGCAAATACAGTTGTATCTGTCTGATTTATGACAATTAAAGTGTCTTTTTTATTCACCAAGGAGTCTGTTATCTCTTCCTTAATAGTTAAAATAAAAACCGAATCGAGAAACGCAATCTGTTCGTTGGGTAAATCGAAAATAAAGTTATTATTAATGTCTTTTAAAGCAAACATGCTATAGGTACCAGCAGCAATATTATTAATTGAATAAAAGCCATCTTTATCTGTCTTAGCAATAAAATCAGGTTTCTGAGTTCTAAAAATACTGTCGTTAAAATCTTTATAAAGCATCACCCACACTTTCTCCTCTGGTTTTAAATTTTCAGCAGCTAATAAATGTCCACTAATTTTTAAAGAATCAATAAGCTCTCCAGTCGAAAAAACATATTGAAAATCTCTTAATATATTTCCTGCATGAAAATCGACTATAGAATTACCAAAATCTAAAGTATAAGTTGTATTTGGTCTCAAACTATCTTTATCAAACTTTAACACTAAAGATTTGCCTTTTAGCACCTTATCGGGCTTCTCGTTAAATAAGGGGGAACTTACAAATTCTTCATTAAAACTTTTTAAAACCACATATTCGTCAAAATTAATGACAATTTTGTCTGAATAAAACTGAGTTGAATAATTTGTTGGAAAACTCTCCTTAATCTGTGGTGGTGCTGTATCGGCAGGACCTCCTGGAGGCATCACAACCCTAGCACACGAAATGGAAAGTGCAATTAATATTAATAGTATAAATTTAGACCCTGTCATCATCACAAAAATATAACTTTAAGATGAATAATCTAGCCTTGTGTAAATCTTATCTCAAACTTGCTTTTTTTGTCTGAGTCTCTTTTTATTTTAATACCACTTAGTATTTTAATTTTTAGGCATACATATAGAATTAATATCATAATTCCTTAGATTGAGTCTCGTAATATGAGCAAAAAAATACTGAAATTCCTATTGTAAAGCAGTTAAATAAAAGTGAAAAATCTTTTTTTAATTATTAAATTAGCATCATATATTAATACATTAAAATCATAACAAAATGGCTGAATTTCAATATCAAGATATATTCGATTTATCGAAAGATAATACGGAGTATCGTTTAGTTACAAAAGATTACGTTTCTACTATAGAGGTTGACGGAAGAAAGATTCTTAAAGTTGACCCAAAAGGAATAGAATTACTTTCGGAAACTGCAATGACAGATGTAAATTTCTTTTTACGTCCTGCTCACTTAGAAAAAGTAGCAAAGATTTTAGATGATCCAGAAGCTACCGACAACGATAAATTTGTGGCTTATACACTTCTACGAAATGCAGTAACTGCTGCTGAGGGGCAATTGCCTTCTTGTCAAGATACAGGAACAGCAATTGTAATGGGCAAAAAAGGAGAAGATGTTTATACAGGAGCTAACGATGCTAAATATTTATCGAAAGGGGTTTTTAATACTTATCAGAAGAATAATTTAAGATTTTCTCAGATTGCGCCTTTAAGCATGCTTAAAGAAAAAAACACGTCAACAAACTTACCTGCACAAATCGATTTATACTCAAAACAAGGCAATCATTACGATTTCTTATTTGTTGCAAAAGGAGGAGGCTCGGCTAACAAAACATACTTATATCAACAAACAAAACAAGTTTTAACAGAAAATAACCTTAAGAATTTCTTATTAGAAAAACTTAAAGATATTGGAACAGCGGCTTGTCCTCCTTATCACTTAGCATTTGTAATTGGTGGTACTTCTGCAGAAATGAACTTAAAAACAGTTAAGTTAGCATCTGTTGGGTATTACGATAATTTACCAACTACGGGAAATGAATTAGGTCGTGCTTTTCGCGATTTAGAATGGGAAGAGAAAGTACTTAAGATGACTCAAGAATTGGGTATTGGAGCTCAGTATGGAGGAAAGTATTTTGCTCACGATATTCGTGTGGTTCGCTTGCCTCGTCATGCGGCGTCTAATCCAATTGGTTTAGGAGTAAGCTGTAGTGCCGATAGAAACATTAAGGCTAAAATTACTGAAGAAGGAATTTTTGTTGAAAAATTAGAAAAGAATCCTGCTCGTTTAGTACCAGAAAAGGCTCCGCATTTAGAACCTGCAGTTGATATCGACATCGATCAACCCATGGAAAAAATATTAGCAGAATTAACTAAGTATCCTATCAAAACTAGATTAAGTTTAACAGGAACCTTAATTGTGGCTCGTGATATGGCTCATGCTCGTATCCAAGAAATGTTAGATAATGGTGAAGAGATGCCAGAATATTTTAAAAACCATCCTGTGTATTATGCGGGACCTGCGAAAACACCTAAGGGCATGCCTTCCGGAAGTTTTGGACCAACGACATCGAACAGAATGGATCCATATGTTGGACCATTTCAAGCAGTTGGAGGTTCTATGGTTATGCTTGCAAAAGGAAATAGAACGCCTCAAGTTAAAGAATCTTGCCAGAAAAATGGTGGGTTTTATTTAGGTTCTATAGGTGGACCTGCTGCTATTTTAGCCAAAGAGAATATTTTATCTATCGAAGTCGTCGCTTTCGAAGAATTTGGTATGGAAGCTGTTCGTAAAATTAAAGTTAAAAATTTCCCTGCATTTATTGTTACTGACGATAAAGGAAATGATTTCTTTGAACAATTATAGAATGTTATAATCAACTATCAACCCTTCATTAGTGTTCAAGCTTTTGAAGGGTTTTTTATTTATCACAATAATATTATTGGCATTATTAATAACATAAAAATGTTCGTATATATAACAAGAAATCTATATCCTCTAAGCAAAGTCTGTAAGCTAGGATAAGGACTAAGTTTATTAATTCGATAGAAGTATCGGGGAATTAAATATCTAGGATAGACTTATAAAAAAAACAAGGCGAACGCAATTCTACTATAATAACTTTAGCTCTTTCTTTTCGAGAAGAAGAGCTGTTGAAACAAAGATAATCAATAAGCCTACACCCAAAATATTTTGGTATATAATTGATTCGAACTTTAATAAATAGTAGGTATAATAAAGTACTGTACTTAGCCCAAAGTATAGGGCAATTCTACCCATAGGGTATTTTATTGTATAATGCTTTTGTCCCCAAATCCAAGACAATATCATCATAACAGCATAGGCCGCAAATGTAGCCCAAGCCGAAGCCATATATCCAAATTTAGGAATCATTGTAAAATTGATAAGCAAAGTAACAAACGCACCTAAAATAGAAATAATAGCTCCTAAATGGGTTTTATTAGTCAATTTATACCAAACGGATAAATTATAATAAATACCCAAGAATAAATTAGCCATTAGAACAATAGGTACAATTTTTAATCCTTCGTGAAATTGTGGACCTATAAAGAATTTAATCCAATCTAAAAACATAGTTACTCCCAAGAAAATGGAAAGTCCAAAAATGACAAAATATTTCATAATTGCGGCGTAACTTTCTTTAGCATTCTTCTCTTTTGCTTGTTTAAAAAAGAACGGTTCTGCTGCATATTTAAACATTTGAATAAAAAGAGTCATTAATACTGCTAATTTATAGTTGGCCGCATAAATGCCTACCTGTTCCATTGGGTTTACACTATTTGGCAAAATATTCCTCAGAAGTAATTTATCAGCTACTTCGTTTATCATTGCAGCCAAACCAACAATTAATAAAGGGAGTGCATAAATCATCATTCTTTTCCATAATTGAATATCGAACTTCCACTGACTTTTAATAAGCTCGGGCAAAAGCAAGATAGCCACAACCGCCGATGAACTAAGATTGGCTATTAGTACATATCCTACGCCTATTTCTGGCGAATAATACTGCCCGAAAGTAGATTGTGGATCGATATCGTAAGCTGACTTAAATACGTACAGAAACAAAAAGTTCAATCCAATATTTACTGTAATATTGATTAATTTAATACTTGTAAAACGTATGGCTTTGTCTTGTTGACGTAATTTTGCAAATGGAATAGAAAAGAAAACATCTAAACTAACAATTAGACCTAACCACAAAATATAATTTGGATTAGCTGCGTATTGCATCCAGTTTGCTATATCTTGATTAAAGAAAATAATAATGAACGCAAATGGAATCGTACTAAAAAGCATGGACCAGCTTGCGGTAGAAAAAACCTTATCTTTATTTTTTTCTGATTCAGAAAATTTAAAAAATGTAGTTTCCATCCCGTAGGTTAGAAAAACTAGAAGAAAGGCTACATAAGCATATAATACTGTTAAAGAGCCATACTCTCCTTTATCAAAAATTCGAGTATAAAATGGAGTTAAAAGAAGATAATTGAGCAATCGTGGAACAATAGTTCCTAATCCGTATATTAACGTTTGCCCGACTAAAGATTTAATACTTGCCAATACTTTGCTTTTATTTTTGTTTCGATAAAAGTAAGCATTTTTATGTGTTATTATTACTTAGAATAAAATTTTACATACTTTTGTTGCCACAAAATTAATTTACTATGGTAAAATGATGCTTGCCTTTATTAAGGACTTTTTTAGATACAAAAAAGATATCAAAAGGCAAGATAAATGGATAGGAAAATATATTTCTAAAAAGGGCTATGATATTAATCCTAACAAGATGATTAGCACTAATTTAAAAATATGGCTTTCGGAAATGGAAGGTATTTACGGTAAGCGTCTTTGTCCTTGTTTCGACCCTTCAGGTGGAAAAGAAAATGATAAGGCTATGTTATGCCCATGTAAATATATTGATGACGAGATTGAAGAGTATGGAACTTGTCATTGCGCCCTTTTTGGTAAAAAAGATTTGAGTAAAGAACAGTGGGCAGCTTCTGGCAAACGTCTTATGACAGAATATAGGGTGCCTTTAAATTTGAAAGGAAATGTTTTAGACACTAGAGGAATGCCTATCGATAAACGAAGAGGAATGCCTATTCCAGATGCTTCGCATCAATTAAAAAATGCGTTATTAAAATTTTCTGGAGAACATTTACAAATGGTTGTGGCTACCGAACAAGAAACTTTGAATCTTGAGAAGATTGCTAAATATAAAGGCTTTGGATATAAAGCTAGACACCAAGACGATGCATACATTGTTGAATTAAAAGTTAAGTAAGCTTTGCCGATGGTTTGTTATCAGTATCGTTTCCTTCGTATTTTGCAATGAGTTTCTCGTACTGAAAATTTAGGTCTTCGAGTTGTTTTTTCGATTTGCTAATTTCCTTATTTTGGGTTTCGAGAAGTTTCCTAGCTTTTGCACGTTTTACCCTTTGATATACTAGTAAGCTAACAAAAAGCATAATAAAGATAACTAAGCTCGAAAGAACTAAAGTATATTTTTCTTGCGACTTAATTTGTGCTTCTGAAAACTGTTGTTCTTGTTGTAGGGCTTCATTTTCTCTTTCTTTTTCTTTCAGAGAATATTTAGCTTCTAAGTCTGCATAGTCTCTGCTTGAATTTAAGTTATAAATACTATCACTTACCGATTTAAATAATTTTAAATATTTAAAAGCTTGCTTATAATTATGCATTTTTTCATATAAATTAACAAAACCCTGATAAGATTCTGAAATATACTGTGGTGTATTTATTTTATTAGAATTTTCGAGTGTCCAGTTTAAACATTGTTCGGCTTTCTCGTAATTTGTAATTTGAGTATAATATTTAGCTAAGTATACATTTGTAATGATTAAATAAAACGTATCTTGTTTTTCTATACACAAATCTTTAGCCTCTTGTAAATAATTATTGGCTGTTTCAATCTTTTTTTCCTCCAATTCTATAGAAGCTAAATTGATATTTGTTACCACTAAACCATCAAAATAATTAGTTTTCTTAAAAATTTCTTTTGCTTTAATAAAATAAGGTTTTGCTTCTTTATACTTTTTTTGTTGCAAATATATATCAGCAATATTATTAATGGAAGCGGCTTTTTGTTTAGTTCCTTCTGCAGACTTGGCTTCCGATTTTTTGTAAAACTTCAATGCTTGGTCATTTTGTCCTAAATTCCCGTAACATCTACCTATTTGATTATAAGTTATGGCAAGAATAGAATCGTTGCCAACTGTTTTTACCTTATCTATATACTTAAACAAAAACTCTAATGCATTTTGGTATTCGGAAAGCTCAAAGTAAGTATAACTTAAATTAGAATAAACTATAATTTCATTCTCTTTAGTAATTAAGCGCTCTGGCTTTTTGTTTAAGGCTTCTTTATAGAAACTAATAGATTGGTTTAATTCTCGTTTAGAAAAGCAACTATCTCCCTTTGCAATAAGTTGGTGAAAGTCTTGGGCAGAAGTTGTTGAGAAAAAAAATAAAGAGAAAAAAGTTAATGTTATTAGAGTCTTCATATTAATTAGTTTTAGATTAAGAAAATCTCAATCCAAAGTTAATAAATAATCTTTACTATAAAAATTATTTACACAATATAAACTCAATCAGTTATTTAAATTAGAAACAGAGATTACAAATTACATGTTTGTTATTGATACTAGGCTTCTTCAATATTATTTTGACCTTCGTATTTATCAATCAGTTTCTCGTATTGACGATTTAGGTCTTGAAGCTGTTTCTTAGATTTTTTAATTTCTTTGTTTTGATTTTCGAGAAGGATCCTTGCTTTAGAGCGTTTTGCTCTTTGCGAAATTAATAATATTAAGAATAATATTGCAAATGCAACTAAACCCGAAAGAACCCAAGTATATCGTTCTTGTGCCTTAACTTGATCTTCAGCATATTTCTGTTCATTCATTAATATTTGCATTTCCTTATCCTTCTCTCGTAAAGAATATTTTGCCTCAAGCTCAGCATAATCTCTATTAGAGTTTTGGTTAAAGATACTATCGCTACTAGCTTTATATAGCTCTAAATAATTAAATGCTTGTTCAAAATCTTTTTTCTTTTTGTATAGCTTAACTAAGCTTTTATATGATTCTGAAATAAATAAGCGGGCGTTTTGTTTCTTCGAGTTTTCTAAAGCCCAAGTTAAATATTTTTCAGATGCATCGTAATCTGTAACAGCTGTATAATAATCTCCTAAATTTATTGATACTACTATATAGGTTAATGTATCGTGCTTTTCTTGAGCTAAATCTTTAGCTTTATTTAAATATTCTAAAGAGGTCTCCATTCTTTGATTCTCCATTTCGATTATTCCAAGATTCATAACCGTAGCTACTATTCCCTTATAATAATCTTTTTTATCGAAGTAGAACAGAGCCTTTTTATAATATCCTTCAGCTGTTTTATTATCGTTTCTAGTTTGATAAATATTAGCCATATTATTATAAACACTGCCTATTTTAACAGAGTCTTTTCCATATGTTTCTATTGATTTTTTATAAAACTTAAGTGCTTGATCTATTTGGTTTAAATGATTGTAATCAACTCCTATACTGTTATATGTATTTGATAATATAGAGTCGTTAGATTTAATAACGTCTTTATCTATATATTTAAAAAAATACTCTAAAGCCTTTTGATACTCAGCAATCTCGGTATATGCAATACCTAATTTATTGAATACAGCAACTTCATTTATTTTTGTAATAATTCTCTCAGGTTTTAAATCGAGAGCTTTTTGATAAGAATTAATGGCCTTGGTAAAGGCACGCTTTTCGACTAAGCTATCACCTTTGACAATATAAGATTGAAAGTTTTGAGCATTTATTGATGTTAAAGACACCAATAAAACAAAGAATATCGTCAATTTACGAATCATAATATATCTAAGTTAAATGAATGATTTTACTTACTTTATAAGTATATAAGACATCAAAGTTAAGGAAAGTAATGATAATAATTGTAATCTTATTTACTTCTTTTTATCAAAGCTAAAACGTTTACCGATAAAAAACCTCACTTTTGTTGTTGAAGTAGAAAATTTCAAATTCTCATAACTAAAATTATTAGTTATTGATATCTGAGAAATCCCCAAATAAAAATATTTATGCTCGTAACCAATTGCAGATCGACCAACTATTCGACCCGAGAGTCCTGCGCTAGGTATATATGACCCTTTATTAGTAAAGGCTTTTATTGTTTTAATACCAAAACCTGGTACTAGGGATAAATTAATAAAAAACTTTTTCCAAATCACAAAGGTATAGGTATACCCAAACGAAAATCCGTAATTATTACTAATATAGCCATTAATATCAAAATCTGATTTTAAACTATCTGGCAAATCTTGGGGGATAACTCCTCCCGGAATATTGGCAATATCTGTTCGTGCATATACTCCAAAAATTGGACTGCCTGCACCCTTTAGTTGCACTTCGTTTCTGACAAAAGCGGCTCGATATGAAAATTTTTTATGGTTGGTAAAGTAATATGCAGAAACCTCCATACTTAAAGTTTCTAAATCTGATAATTTCGGATAATCTTCTTTATCCCATGTTTTAATAAAATCTTTTGGGTTTTCTACATAAAAGCCTTTATAATATTGCAAAGACATATCCATACCAAAAGATCTCGAAAATACATTAAACTGAGCATCTATGCGTTTAGTTTTCCCATAAATATCATCGTCATTTCCGGAAAATGGAGGCTTAAATGCTATTCCTAAACCCATCCATTTATAATTAAATCCAAGCCCTATATTAGTTTGCCCATTAGGGGAAAGTTTTAATATTTTATTGTTATCTTGATTACGTAATTCTAATTTATAAAGTTGTTCAATTGAATACGTCCAAAGTGATAAACTTTGTGAATAGTCTTTTATTCTTAAGGTATCGTATTTAACTTTGTTTTGGTTATGAATAATATGAACATCGGATTGTGAATAGCCCACAAAATTTAAAGACAAAAGACTAATTATTAAAAGTATTTTCATTTATTGTACGGTTTTATCGTCTATTTCTTTATTTTTAATAGTAGTCTGTAATTGATACACTTTGTAAGAAAAGAATAAAATAATAATCCCTAGCAACGCCACTATTGATCCAATCAAAGCTAAGAGGGATTGTATTACTAACTGTGGCTCAAAAATCATTGCTAGTCCTAAGACAACAAATAGAATTCCATTTCCTAGCAAGAACAAACTTGAATTTATGATGGTTTTTACTTGTAATGCAAATACAATTTGGAATATACCTATAGCTACCGCCCAAATACCAATTGTAAACATAATAAAATCCACCATTAATGTAGGTGTAGAAACCATGACTATTCCTAATGCTAAATTAAGAATACCTTGTATTAAATAATAAATATTAATTGGTCCTTTACTTTTTAGATGGAAAAGAGTAAAAAATAACATTGCAAGACCTGAAATTCCAAGAATGATTCCTAAGATTTTTACAATACTTAGAATTAGTTCTTGGGGCATAAAAATAAATACAGAGCCTACTGCTATAGAAATAGCTCCATTTATTGCCAATCCTGTCCACTTAATTTTTTGAATACTCATATCTTAGTTATTTATAAATTCAAAAATACATTTTTTATTTTTAATACTAATTGAACTTATATAGCCTCTTCTTGCAAAATCAACTTTAAGGCTTTGTTACAGCAATTTGTTCTCCCATTTTCACTTCTGTTTCGATTTGTTTTTGAGTGTTTTCTAGAATATCAGAATCTATTTGAGCTTTATCTTTTTCAAAAAATAAGACTACAGTTGAGCCTCCAAATATGAAATATCCTTTTTCTAGTCCTTTTTTAACGGAAGGTGTTTTATAAGTTTGAATAATACTACCAACCATTGTAGCTCCCACTTCTGCCATAATTATTGTTCCAAAATTGGTAGTTTTTATTTGAGTATATTCCCGCTTATTCCTACAAATTATTTCAACTTTTTTTCTTAGAGCAATAGGGGAAACCGAAAATAATGGACCTTCTATTCTTTTAGACGAAATAATTTCCCCATCAACAGGGAAATGAAAGCGATGGTAATCGGTTGGACAAAGACGGATAATAATTAAACTCCCGTTCCGATACTGATTGGCAAGTACAGAGTCGTTAAAGAATTGTAATAAATTAAATTGGTATCCTTTAACGATAAAGTCTTGTTTAGAAATATTTTTATACGCAAGAATCTTCCCATCGGCAGGAGAAATTAAAACCGCCTTATTGGTATCTATTGGTCTGGCACTAACTTTTAATTTCCGAGAAAAGAAATCATTGAACGATGTAAAATTTTGTTTTTCAAACTCATTTTTATTGATGTGATATTTACTAATAAAATCTGGAATTTTGTCTGCTGATTCTGTACTACTCATTTGTCTCCCATACCACTCGGAGACTAACTTTCTTTTGACAATGGTATATAAAGAAATCTTCCCAACAGGATTATTATAGAGCCAATGCAACCAGAACTCACCGTAAACTTTCTCGGTTTTAATTTCACCCGATTGCCTATCGATATACTTAATTGGAGTATTATCCCCGAAAGGGAAAACTGCAATAAATACAATAATAAATAAGGCTAATATTATTTTCGTTTTCTTACTCAAACTTTATTTTATCTATTAAATAAATGCAAGCAGCAGGAAGTTTAATATTTGAAATGGGATTAATGATAATTTCTTGCTCCAAAAATTGTACTGCCCACTCTCACCATGGTAGAGCCTTCTTCAATCGCAATTCTATAGTCGCCCGACATACCCATCGAAATAGTATTAAAATCGGGCTTATTTTTATAAACCGTTGCTTTTATCTGATCGAAACTTTGTTTTAGAGTTCTAAATTCTTGACGAACCTGCTTTTTGTCGTCAGTAAAAGTAGCCATACCCATTAAGCCTAGAATTCTGATATTTCCCCAATCTTTAGAGTTAACTTCTTTTATGACTTCATCAATATTACTAGGATTAAAGCCAAATTTACTATCTTCGTTGGCAATGTGTAACTGAATTAAACAATCGATAATTCTATCATTTTTTTTAGCCTCTTTGTTTATTTCTTTCAATAACTTTAGCGAATCTACCGCATGAATCAGGCTAACAAAAGGTGCAATATATTTAACCTTATTCGACTGTAAGTGACCAATCATATGCCACTCAATATCTTTAGGTAAACGCTCAAATTTTCCAACTAATTCCTGCACCTTGTTTTCTCCTAAAATTCTAGCTCCAGCTTGGTAAGCTTCCATTAAATCTTCGTCGGGTTTAGTTTTAGAAACCGCCACTAAAGTTACCTCTTGGGGAATGTTTTCTTGAACTTTTTTTAATTGATTTGCAATACTCATTTTCTATAATTTATTCCTTTAGGGATATTTATTTTCTTAATATATTCTTTTGTTTTCTTCTGGGGTAATAGCCCATAAAATAAGATACAACCAAAGTCCCGTAGTTCCGACAATTATTCCCAGCAAAAATAGAGCTCTAATAATAACTACATCGTGATCTAAATAGTCGGCTAACCCACCAGCAACACCTGCAATTTTCCTATCGGATACACGTCTAAATAACCTTCTTTTCATGATTCATGTTTATTTAATATTTTCAATTTTCTTACATTCTGGAAAATTATTTTTTATCAAAGCATTCATTGTTTTTACATCAACACCTTGTTTCAAATCAGGACAATAAAATAATTCTACCATAGGATTTTTTTCTATTATCATATTCATTAAGACATTTGTAGATGGAATTTTTTTAAGTTTTGAATATTCCTTATAAGTCATTTTAATAAAAACGGTATTTATTGAGATTCCTCTGCGGTCATATAAATAATTATTATTTAAAGGAATTGGTGTTTGTAATTCTCCATTTATTTTCAAATCGGAAGGCGCAGGGAAACCTGTTATTTTGGTCTTTTCCTTATTCATTTGAATAGGCACATTCTGCGAATAATCTTTTTTGGTTTTATAAATAATCTGAGGCTTTTGTACTCCTTTTATTACGGTTCTTTCTTTTGTAGATGAGCATGACCAAAATAAACTAATGGATAATATTATTATTATAATTTTTTTCATATCTAGTTTTCTAAATTTTATGCATCTTTCCAGTCTCCATTTTCTTTTATCAAAGCTATTAATTCATTAACAGCCTGTTCCGATGGAATATTTCTACGAACCACTTCTTGACCTTTGTACAAAGATATATTTCCCTTACCAGCTCCTACATATCCGTAATCGGCATCGGCCATTTCGCCAGGTCCATTAACAATACAGCCCATTATACCAATTTTAAGATGTTTTAAATGTGACAAACGTTTTTTAATTTCTTCGGTGGTGCTTTCTAAATCGAATAATGTTCGCCCACAAGATGGGCAAGAAATAAATTCTGTTTTAGACATACGAACTCTTGCTCCTTGCAGAATATTAAAGGCTATTGAATTATTAACAAAAGCATCTTTACTCGAATCTATCCAAATTCCATCACCAAACCCATCGGTAAACATAGGTCCTAAATCCGAAGCTGCATCTATTCCAAGAAATTTAGTTTCTGAGTAATTTCTTTTTAATATAACAGGGTTTTTTAGATTTTTAATTTTATCAAAAAATAATCTTTGTTCAGCAATACTGTTTTTGTTCTCAGAATTTAATATCAGAACAATATTCCACGCCCAAGCGTCATTTCCAAAACGTTGTGTTTGCAATAAGCTGTCTATACTTGTAATATTACATTCTACAAAATGAATTTGAGCAATTGGTTTTTCTACTTCAAGAAATTCTTGGGATTTTATATATGGATAAAAATTCCCTGTTACATTTGCATATCTATATTTATCTACAGGAAGTAAGTAATTTTGTGATGTATCGGTAGCTTTTTTTTCATCATCAATATAAATAAAATCTGGTTTGGAATCGCCCCAAACTTGTGTTTGACCTTTTGCTTTAATTATCACCACTGCTGGTTTTGAAGCCCCTAACAAATCGTAATCGTCCGATTTTCTTTTATTAAAAATAAAAGGAGTAAACAAATCTTCTTCGATATTTGGAATATCTTGTAATTCTTGAAAATGTTTGAAATATTTTACTATTCTGTTTGCAACAGGAATTTCTGCTTTGGGATGCTCGGTTAAAGAAACCCGAATAGTATCACCAATTCCATCGGCTAATAAAGCTCCAATGCCAATTGACGATTTTATTCTACCTTCTTCTCCATTTCCTGCTTCGGTTACGCCTAAATGTATTGGGAAACTCATTTGTTCATCAAGCATTTTTGCAGCTAACAAACGAGTAGATTGTGTCATTATTTGTGTATTGCTGGCTTTCATTGAAACTACAACATTTTTAAATTCTTTTTTTACACAAATTCTTAGAAATTCCATTGCCGCCTCAACCATGCCTTCGGGCGAATTACCATATTTATTTACAATTCTATCCGATAATGAACCATGATTGGAACCTATACGTACTGCTGTTTTATTCGCTTTGCAAATTTCTAGAAATGGTACAAATCGTTCTTCTATTCTGGCAAGTTCCTCTTTATATTCAAGCTGAGTATAATTAAAAGTTTTAGAACTCTTTTTATCGACATAGTTTCCTGGATTAATACGAACTTTATCGACAATAGTCGCAGCAATATCGGCAGCTTTAGGTGCAAAATGAATATCAGCAACCAAAGGAACAAAAATATTTTGCTGGTGCAATTCATCTTTAATATTTTGAAGATTCTCGGCATCACGAACCGTTGGCGCAGTAATTCGAACCAATTCGCAACCTGCATCAACTAACTCTTTTATTTGATAAACAGTCGCTTCGGTATCCATAGTATTGGTGTTTACCATAGATTGAACAACCACGGGGTGCTCGGCTCCTATTTGTAGGTTTCCTATTCGAACTTCGTGCGAAGGAAATCTTTCGAAACGAGTAAGATTTTTGCAATATTTATATTTCGTTTTCATTGATATCGATTAATTTACAAACTTAACCAAAAACTCAGTAAAATAATCAGTTGTAATATTAATAATATTTTTTCACCTGTTAAAAAGGGATGTTGATAAAACCTTGTAATATTTAGTCAACAAATAATGTAACCTTAACAATTTTAAAGATTTAGATATAAATAAAGTCCATAATAAGCTAAATATTTTATTTTATAATTCGTAAAACTGTATATTAAAATCATTTATGATCCGCAACGTAATGGTTATCATAAAATATTAATTTTTGTTTTGCCTCCAATATATTGGAGGTTTTTTTATATCAATCTAGATTGATATTGAACTAATAATTGTTTTAATATTTTAAATTTGCATTAGAAATAAGACATTATGTTAGTCAACGGAAGAAATACTAGAGCCATTTGGTTCGATGATAAAAAACAAACTATTCAGGTTATTAACCAAGAGCTTTTACCTTTTGAGTATAAAATAATATCGTTAAATAATACTCAAGAAATTTATAATGCTATTAAAAACATGTCTGTTCGTGGGGCTCCTGTAATTGGGGCAACTGCGGCTTATGGGGTTTATCTTGCGTTTCGAGAATCTTTGCAGAATAATGTTATTATCGAGGATACTTTAATACAAAAAATAGAATGGCTTAGGACTGCACGCCCAACTGCTGTTAATCTTATGTTTGCAATAGATTGGATGATGCAAAAAATTAAAAAAGATAGCACTATTTCTAATTTACTTTCTTGGGCAAAAGAATATGCAGAGAAGGATGTTCAAGATTGTTTAAAAATTGGAAAAGCAGGTTTACCAATTATTGAAAATATTTATCGAAAAAAGAAACGAACAATTAATATTCTAACCCATTGCAATGCAGGTTGGTTAGCCACAGGAGAATACGGGACAGCCACGGCACCAATATATTTAGCCCACGACAAAGGTATTCCTATTCACGTTTGGGTCGACGAAACTCGTCCTCGAAATCAAGGTGCTAATTTAACTGCATGGGAATTACAACAACATGGTGTTCCATTTACTATTATTGCCGATAATACAGGTGGACATTTAATGCAAAATAAAATGGTAGATTTATGCATTGTCGGTAGCGATAGAACCACCATAAATGGAGATGTTGCCAACAAAATAGGGACTTATCTAAAAGCCTTAGCTGCTTACGATAATCAAATTCCTTTTTATGTGGCTTTACCCACTTCTACTATCGATTTTAATTTAGAAGATGGAGTTAAGAATATCCCTATCGAGAAAAGAAATGATAATGAATTAGCCTACATTAAAGGTTTGGATAAGAATAGAGAAGTTCAAGAAATTAGAATTTTCCCAGAACATGTAAATCTAATAAATTACGCTTTCGATGTAACTCCAGCAAAATATGTTACTGCTTTAATTACAGAAAAGGGTATTGTTAATACAAATATTAAAGATATTTTAAGTATTAAGCCATAGCTATATTCAAGATTTAATCTTTACTCATAAAAATTAATAGTATTCTGCAAGACATTTATTTCATTTTTTAAATTAGTAATTTGATTCAATAAATGATTAATAATATCGATGCCTTGATAATTTACTTCTAACTCGTAATACAACCTTGTGAACTTTTTTATTTTTGGGATTTCAGAACAATAAATATATTTAACAGATTGAATATCAATTATTTTTATCAAATCATAATGAAATAAATCTTCAATAAAAAACTGAGGAATATTATTACTAATACAAAATTGCTCTACTGGTATCGTTTTCATAATTATCGTAATTTAGATAGTTTAACAAACAAATTCCTTTCTGTATCACTCAAATTCTTAGGAATTTGTATATTATAAGTAATGTATAGATCCCCCCAATTTTCTTCGTCTTTATAAATAGGCATGCCTTTTCCTTTAAGTTTAATTTTAGTATTATTTTGTGTTTCTGGCTTGACCTTTAGCTTTACTTTTTTTCCATCAATAGTAGGAATAATAATCTCACCACCAAGAATAGCACGATACAAATCAATATCTACATTAAGGTACAAATCGTTCTTTTTTCTTTTAAAATTAGTATTATTAATAAGCTCAAATTTTATATATAAATCTCCATTTTCTCCAGCAGATCCTACGACTTCGCCATAATTCTTTATTTTTATTTCTTGACCATTCTCAATACCAGCAGGAATAGTTAGTCTAATCTTTTTACCAGCAATAGTTAAGGTTTGTTTTTCGGATTTAAGAATATCTGTAATATTGAGTTGTAATTTTGCGTAATAATCTTGCCCTTTAAATTTAGGTCGGCGATTTTTTCTTCTAAAATTTTGTCCACCAAATTTAGAATTAAAGAAATCTGAAAAATCATCTTCCGAGAAGGTGCTATATCCATACTGTCCAGAATTAGGATATTGGTAATCTTGACTTTGTCGTTTCTGATTTGCTTTTTCAAATTCATCAGCATGTTTCCATTCTTTACCGTACTTATCATACTTCTTTCTGTTCTCGTAATTACTTAAGACCTCATTTGCTTCATTAATTTCTTTAAATTTCCGTTCTGCCTCCACATTTCCTGGATTTATATCTGGATGGTATTTTCTAGCTAATTTTCGATAAGCTTTCTTAATTTCAGCATTATTTGCAGACTTACTAACTCCTAATATTTTATAATAATCTATATATTTCATCCTAATTCTTACTTTTTTAGTAATCTAATTATAAATAAAGTGCCTATTAAAAAGCTATATCATAAGACAAATGGTTGTTCAAATAACTTCTTAATAGGCATTTTTAGAAAAAATACATTATTTACTAAACATCTCCCATATAGCTCTAATACTATTATTTTATATTAATACGTTTCTTTTTGTACAACTTAAGAAAGCGCTTATTTTTAGCAACAGTTATTTTTAAAATCCCATTTCTCAACGAGGCTTGTATTTTGCTTCGGTCTACACTTTCTGGCAATTCAAATACTCTCCTAAATGAACTATAACTATATTCTTGCCTAATGCAATAATTATCTCTATTTTCTGTAAGCCCCTCCTTTCTAGAAGAAACAACTAAACAGTCATGATCAAGCTCTAACTGAATATCCTTTTTATCTATACCAGGAACTGCAATATTTAATTCAAAAGATTTTTTAGCATCTTTTATATTAACAGATGGCACTGGTTTAGAGTGATTTACATTTAGAGAATTCATATTTCCACCCCAAAACTTTTCAACGATATTCGAAAACTTGGGTTTTAAATCTTCAGTATTCAAATTAAAAAGTTTCATCGTTTTACAAATTATGATTAATACTTAATTTTTTCATTAAAATTTGAGCTGGTTACTTAATTTCACCAGCTCAAAGACATACTATTTAATCAATAGATATTTGTTGAACAGGCTTTGGTTTAGCCTCTTCTTTTTTTGGAATATTTATCATTAATATCCCATTCTCATATTTAGCTGTAATTTTGTCATCGTCAACCAATTCTGGTAAACTAAAAGATCTGGTAAATGATTGATAGCTAAATTCTTGTTTTGTAATTCTTTCATCCTCTTTTGACTCTTCTTTAACTTCTTTATCAGAAGAGATGGTTAATACATCATTATTCAACTCAATTTTGAAATCCTTCTTATCAAAACCTGGAGCTGCTACCTCAACTTCGTAGGCATCTGTATTTTCTCTGATATTTACCGAAGGCAAAGTTGTGTTTGTGTTAGAAAAATGCTTTCTGTTCCAACCTTCTAATTCGCTATTAAAAAATCTGTCAAATAAATCAGGTAATTGATTTTGATATCTTACAAGTGTCATAATTTAATAAGTTTTATAAGTTTAACATCTGTTTATTTCTCTGATATAGAAATTTGCAAAACAAATGCCATTTTTACGCAACTGACTTATGGTCATGAATATAGGTGTTATTGTGACAAAATTTCACATTTCAATTATTAAAATAGAATTTAAAAGACATTTTTTCAGTTTTAATGAATCAATACATTGTAAGATGTATTAATAAATGTAAGTTTGTGTAATAAAAATATTGAATACAAAACAATGTAAAAATAAATATCACGAACTTAAAAAATGAATAAAGTAAATTTACTTAAGCAATTATTACCTGGTTTATTACCTGTTCTAATATTCATTATTGCTGATGAGTATTTTGGAACACAGATAGGAATTATTGTAGCTGTAATTGTTGGAGTCTTAGAACTTATCTATTTCTATGTGAAAGAACACAGAATTGAAAGATTTGTGATTATTGACACGTTTTTACTATTATTCTTTAGTGGATTATCGTTACTTCTAGACAATGATTCTTTCTTTAAATTAAAACCTGCATTTATGGAATTAATAATGGTTATTGTTTTAGGAATTTCGGCTTTTTCTCCTAAAAACATAATGCTAAATATGAGTCAGCGTTTTATGAAAGATATTGAAATAACAGATATTATGAGGCAAAAAATGAGACAAAGCTCACAAGTTCTATTTTTTATTTTTTTATTCCATTCCTCACTTATCATTTATTCAGTTTACTATATGTCGCAAGAGGCTTGGGCATTTATTAGTACAGCTCTATTTTATATTATTATAGGAATATATTTTCTTTTTGAACTAGTAAGAAATAAATATCTTTTACGAAAAAAATAACAAGTATAATATGAAAAAAGACATTGCCTACTATATGCGTCGGTTATATCGACAAAAGCTAACTACCACAAGCGGAGGAAATATTTCTACAAAGAAAGGAAACTCTATATTTATTACCCCGTCGGGTATCGACAAAGGAGAGATGCAAATAGAACAAATTGCTGAAATTAATCAGGAAGGGGATATTATTAAATCTCCATATCAATTAAGCACCGAAACTCCAATGCATCTGTCCATTTATAAAAGTAGACCCGATGTCTGTGCTATTGTTCATGCTCATCCTCCTTATGCTACTGCTTTTGCATCATCTAGCAAAAAATTAGACTCTAATTTAACAAGCGAGGGTAGATTAATACTTGGCGAGATTGCTTTTGCTAAATATGCGCTTATGGGCACTCAAGAATTGGCAAATATTGTTGCTAAATCCTCAGAACATTCTAATGTAATTTTGATGGAAAATCACGGAATAATAGCCCTAGGAAGAAATTTATTAGAAGCTTTTGATCGATTAGAAGTTATCGAATTTACAGCTAAAATGAATTATATCACTGCTACCTTAAACATAGGAAAACCTTTAAAACAAGAACAAATTAACGAAATTGATAAAATGAATAGTTCTTCTAAATAATTCTTAATCTGCTCTAAATAAACTATTTGCCGGTGATTTGAAAACACATTTAACATTAGCAAAGTTTTTGTAAATTTGTAAGAATCAAAATTTAAGATATGAAGAACGAAACATATAATTGGAGGTCTTTCGATAATCAAAAGCTATTTGCACAATCTTGGATTCCAGACTCAAAACCCAAGGCTGTAATAAATTTTATACATGGTATTGGAGAGCATACAGATAGGTACAACAATTGGATGCCCTTCTTTGTAAAAGCTGGGTATGCCGTATTTGCTATTGAGTATCGTGGGCATGGACGTTCGTTTGGTAAACGAGGTTATATCAGAAAGTACGAAGAACTTCTTAAAGATGTAGATGTTCTCTTGGAACAATCAAAAAAAATATTTCCTACGTTGCCTCATTTTTTATATGGACATAGCCTTGGCGGAGGCATAGTTACTCATTACACTCTTAAACGAAAGCCTAGTATTAAAGGATTAATTGCTACTTCTCCTTGGTTATTATTAACCCAAGAGCCTCCAAAATGGCAAGTTTCCTTGGTCAGATTTATCCACAAACTTTTCCCAACATTAACCATTATTTCTAATATAAAAACCAAGGATATTACTCATAATCGAGAGGTTGTAAAAGCTTATAGCAGCGATAAAATGATTCACAATAAGATTAATCTAGAATTATTTTTATCGGCTTACGAAAATGGTAAATGGAATATCGAACATGCTAAAGAGATGCCAATTCCATTTTTATTAGCTCATGGTTCTGACGACAACATCTGTAAGCCAAGTGGGAGCGAAGCCTTCTATAAAAATAATCCTGAAAAAACTACATTAAAGATCTGGGAAGATATGTATCATGAATTACATAACGAACCAATTCGTGAAGAACATGCTAAATTTATTATCGATTGGTTAGAACAACAATTATAGATATGAACTTTAGAACCCCAATACACCCTAAATCTTTTCCTTTCGATATCAATCACAAATCAAAGTTGATTTTCTTTGGTTCCTGTTTTTCAGACAATATTTCTCAAAAATTAATAAATGGAGGTTTTTCGGCCACAGCTAATCCATTTGGTGTTTTATACAATCCTATATCTGTAAAAAATGGCATCGATACTTTATTAAAAGAAAAGCAATTCGATGAGAAAGATTTAGTTCAATATAACGGATTGTATCACAGCTTTTTACATCATGGAAGTTTCTCAAGCGTTTCGGCAGAAGACCTTCTAGAAAAAATAAATAACTCTAATAAAACAGGAATTGAAATCTTAAAGAATACCAATGTCATCTTTATTACATTTGGAACTGCTTATGTTTATCGATATTTAAAAACAAACAAAATTGTTTCTAATTGTCATAAAATTCCAGCAAAAGAATTTGAGCATTTTGCCTTAACAATAGAAGATATTGTTTTGGAATACCAAACTATTTTGGAACAGTTAAAATCTCTAACCCCCAATATAAAGATTGTTTTCACGGTCAGTCCTGTCCGACATTGGAAAGACGGAGCACACGAAAATCAGTTAAGTAAATCTATATTACACATAGCTATTTCGGAACTCGAGAAACAATTCGATTTTGTCTATTATTATCCATCTTACGAGTTAATAATGGATGACTTAAGGGATTATCGTTTTTATTCTAAAGATATGGTTCATATTAATCCACAAGCTGTAGATTATATATATCAGCATTTTCAAGACTCATTTTATTCAGCAGAAACCAAAGCTATAGAACAACAAGTACTTAAATTAAAACAAGCTTTAAACCATCGTCCTTTTAATCCAAATACTAAAGTGCACCAAGAATTCTTAGAAAGAACAAAGGATAAAATTATACAGCTTAAACAAGAATATCCAGAAATAATAATATAAGACCAAGAAAAAAGTTAGATTACAAATCTCCTACTGAGATTTATTATAATTTAGTATCATAATTATTTTTTGCATTTGCGATTTGAATCTACGTAATAAGCACAAAAGTCTAATAGTTTTGAAAAACTTGTAAAAAACATTAACTTTGTTAGTCAATATCCCTGTGAGACTATTTACGATGGTTTGATAAGGAATAGTTTTTTGATCCGGTGTAAGCATCAGTACATTAATTATCTCAAATGGGATTTAAATTGAATAGAATGAAAAAACAAATCAATATTGAATTAGAAGTTTATAATAATATTAACGAACTTCCAGAAATAGAGCAGAGTTTAGTTCTAAAAGCGAAAGAAATTGCCAAAAAAGCTTATGCTCCTTATTCAAAATTTAATGTTGGTGCTGCTCTATTGCTTGATAATGGGGAAATTGTAAGTGGAAATAATCAAGAAAATGCAGCCTATCCTTCGGGTATCTGTGCCGAAAGAACTGCTATCTTTTATGCTAATGCCCAGTATCCAAATCAAGCTGTAACAACGCTTGCTGTAGCTGTATTCAGAAATGGAGAATATGCTGAGCAACCTGTAACACCTTGTGGTAGTTGTCGACAAGTTATGTTAGAAACAGAAAATCGATTTCAAAAACCTATGCGTGTTATTATGACTGGCGAAAAACAAATATATGTAGCAGAATCTGTTAAAGACTTATTACCTTTAAGTTTCGATTCTTTAGATTAATTTCTAAAAAAACAAAAATTAAATTTGGAAATATCAAATAAAAGTTACTTACTTTGTGTTCTTAAACAGAAACAGTAAATGAAAAATATTAATTTAAATAATTGGTGGTGGCAAATAGTAAATCTCCGTAATGGGAATTAACTGTTTGTTGTAACTATTATTTTAAGATACATCAGCCTCAGGTTTTCCTGGGGCTTTTTTTATGCTTTTTTTTAAATTACACAGAAACATAATTAATCATAACAAATTAAATAATCGAAACATGGAAACATTAAAACAATCAGAAATGAAAACAAAAGAAGAAAAACAAATCGGCTATTTTGGTGAATTTGGTGGACAATTTGTTCCTCCACATTTGGCAGAGAAATTAAATCATCTTTACGATGTATTTTTACAATACAAGGATGATGAAGATTTCAAGAAAGAGTATATAGACTTACTTAAGAATTATGTAGGAAGACCGTCGCCTTTATACAAGGCAGAGAACCTTTCAAAAATTATCGGCAGTACTATTTATCTAAAACGAGAAGATTTGAATCATACAGGATCTCACAAGATAAACAATACTATTGGACAAATATTACTTGCCAAACGTATGGGAGCAACCGAGATTATTGCCGAAACGGGGGCGGGGCAACATGGTTTAGCTACAGCAACAGCTGCTGCTCTAATGGGCATAAAGTGTAAAGTATTTATGGGGAAGGTAGATACCGAGCGACAAAAGATGAATGTGCAGCGAATTGAATTATTAGGAGCTGAGGTTATTACGGCAACTCAAGGATCGGCAACTTTAAAAGATGCTGTGGACATGGCTTTGGGATATTATGTAGAGAATCCAAATGTATATTATTTATTAGGATCTGCTGTTGGACCACACCCTTATCCACTTATTGTCAGGTATTTTCAATCAATAATTAGTAAAGAAATGAAACAACAGTTAATGGAAATCGAAGGTCGTTTGCCAGATTCTGTTTTGGCCTGTATTGGTGGTGGTTCTAATGCGATAGGTGCTTTTAACGAATTTTTAGATGAGAAAGTAGAATTACATGCTGCCGAAGGCGCTGGAGAATCGATGGAGTTGGGGAAAACAGCCGCTACATTAACTCTAGGAAAAAAAGGAATCTTTCAAGGTGCTTTCTCCTTATGCTTAATGGATGAGAATAACGAACCTGTCGATTCGAAATCAATTGCTGCAGGTTTAGATTATCCAGGAATCGGTCCAGAACATGCTTATCTAAAAGGAATTGATAGGGTCAATTACCATCCCATTACGGACGATGAGGCTGTAGAAGCATATCAATTATTATCTAAAACAGAGGGTATAATCCCTGCTATAGAATCGGCACATGCTGTTGCCTTAGCGCTAAAAATCCTCAAGAATAAAAATCAATTAGCAGTTATTAATCTTTCGGGTAGAGGCGACAAAGATGTTTCTAGAATCTGAACTCTAGAATTAAAACTAAAAAAGTCAGCTAATGGTAGTATATATTACTAATAGCTGACTTTATATTTATTTGAAATAGAACTATTTCTGAATAATTAATTTCATAGCATTATTTCCAATCTTCACAAAATAAATTCCAGTTGTTAAATTTGAAATATCAATATTTATTTCATCATTATTAATAATAGTAAAATAAGCTGTTGTTGGAGATTGCTTCATCCCTTGCGATGACTGACTTAATACAACTTTCCCTGTAATATCGAGTACCTGAACAACTTGCTTGGTATTACCTGCTATAATAATAAAATTACTTGCTGGATTGGGATAAATCGTAAAATTATTTTTTTCAATTTCTGATATTCCACTATTATCTGTTTTTACCTCTACCGTCCAATCTGTTTCTATGCCATCAGCTCCTTTTACAAGATAATAAACTACATTAGTATAATCATTTTCTGTTACCCCAGATACTTGTTCTACATCGGAAATATACGCTATAGCTCCAGAAGCTAAAGTAAAACTTGGCACAAGAATACTTCTGTCGGTTAACTTTCTAACCATGATTGAGATGGTTTTATTTGCAGCATCGATTGTGGCAGTAGTAACTTGACTATCCAAAGCAAAACTTAAAAAGTCAGTTGAAGCATATTGCTCCGAATCCATCCATAAAAAAGGACTATCGGCAGAACCATAATTAGCATCATTTTTAAATTGAATAGTATTGGCCATAGCTGTTTCTACATCGTTTTCGTCCATCAATTTAAACTCAACATTTTCACCTTCTACATCATTACTATAAATAGTGATAAAAAATAATTTATAATTTCCACCTTCTTCACTGGAGGGAGAAACACCTCTGCATTGTCCTTCTACAAATGCGCCGATATAAGCATTTTGCTGATTAATAATATCTCCGCTAACAGAAACTTCTCCTGTAACTGTCATCGAGAACTGAAAGCTGTTTGGATTGACTGACCAAGGTTGTGCTATAGCTGTAAAACTTAGTAATATCGATACTAAAAATCCTATTGTTTTTATTGTCTTCATCTTCTTTATGATTAAAAATTTAGTGTAATCGTCATTACGAGTTTCGATAGAAACAAAGTAATCTGTTTGATAATTACTAAGGATTCCTTTAGTCATTCTTCCTTCGCAATGACGATTTACAACTAATATTTACTGTTTTACAATTTTAATTATTTCCTCTGTTCCGTTTATTCTAGCTTTAATAAAATAAACGCCTTTGCTTAATTCCGAATCTAAGTTCATCTGTTTTAGAATGTTTATTTCTTGATAGCCTTTGTTCATTTCCATTTTTATTGTTGATGAAAGTTGAACCCCAATAGCATTGAATAAACTAACTTCCACAGTTTGCTTATCATCTAAAATCATACTTAACTGAACTTGCTGATTAAATGGATTTGGATAAACATTTATCGCATTAACAGCATCAAAACCTTTGCTGTTGAATGTTAATTTGAATGGTTCGTTAAGAGTTCCTATTCTATTGTTAGCCATAAAATCAACATTTTCGTTTGCTTTCAAACTTCCTAAATTGTGAACAGCTTCGAAACGAATATTTTCTGGAGACTGACTGTTAATAGTAATGAAATACTTAACTGTTCCGTCTGACATAGTTTGAGCCTGAGCTTTACCACATAATCCATTTTCATCGTATGCCTTAATCTGGTAAGCAGATGGATTATCGATAACTGCATTTGCAATAATTGTCATATTCTGCTCAGAATTTGGCAAGTCTGAATTTTCGTTACCAACAAAAGCTGTTCGGGCTTGCGATGTACCAGTCGTGTAATTCAATGTTCCTGTTGAAGAACTATACATAACGTAACCTTCGCTAGGCTGCATGTAAGTTAAACTTCCTACCCAACCCAATACAGAGCTATAAACCGCAAACTCGTGTTGCGACTTAATAATGTCGTCGTCTTGTGGCGATAGAGAAGATAAAGCATCCATTAATGGTTTCTGAGTTGATAATGGATAACCAATCCAGTTCCAACCTTGTGTAATAGGAATCTGAACGGTATCGGCAATCACTCTGTAACCCGACATAACTAGAGTTTGAGCTGTATTAACTTTCATTTTGTATGTTTGCTCAACATCTAAAGCTGTTAAATTCCCAAACCATGTATTATCGCTTTTTACAGATGCAAATTGTGTTTGAGATTTAATATAATCTTTAAACTGATAATTCATTCCCGTAAAAGCAGTGTTCAAATTATTAAACTCATCGGCATACACATTGAACGATACCCAGTTCCATCCTTGTGCCAAATTGATGGATTGCTCTACATAATTAGTAGCATTAATAGGAAGAGGTGAAGAAACTGAACCATAAAGTTGATTTGCTGTAAATGTAATCTCAGGACTAACATTAGAATAAAC
>Ga0256842_1000663_pt1 | contig 30068 bp, 27 predicted proteins | sample 4559240metaG_FD_185973 | JGI IMG/M metagenome (GOLD analysis project Ga0256842, IMG submission 185973) | Hydrothermal vent microbial communities from Guaymas Basin, Mexico - 4559-240 | ecosystem: Environmental > Aquatic > Marine > Hydrothermal vents | place: Mexico: Guaymas Basin | collected... | reverse complement strand
GAAGATCTATTTAAGGTAAAAAAGTAAAACCCCTTCAGGGGTAGCTAAAGTGGCAACGGCTTTGTAGCTTGAACGGGAAGTGAAAGCTAGCGTCTTTAGGCGCTAGCCGGTAATATCCCCTTATAGGTGGAGAGAAAACCACCCGTTTTACGGGTGGCCATTATTTTTAAAATAAATTTGAGAATTCATTTTCCATTACTTCTAACATTTTATTTAATTCTATTTCATCTTTTAAATAAGCTGTAACATTTTTTATTAATATATCACTAAAATATCTATAGTTACTTATAAATGGTCTATGTTGTGAATTTCCAAATAATTCTACATTTTTTTTGATAAAAGGCATTGCTTCTATAATATCTGCATCAAAATATTGATCAACTAAAACTGGTAAATAAGTTCTTTCAATGGCTATTTTTTTTGTGTTTTCGTAATTAGTAAAAAATCTAATGAATTTAATGCTTTCTTCTTTATGTTCAGATTTATTTGACATCATTAATTGCCAACCGCCCAATACTCCTGAGTTTTTCCCATTAATTGAGCCATATGGTAAATAACTAATTCCTACTTTATCTTTAACAACGGATAATTCATTATTTGTAATTTCATTCCAACCGGCAGGCCAATCTCTCATAAAAAGTAAATTTCCTTTAATGAATTCTTTTCTTAAATCTCCACTATAAAAATCAAGAATATCTGGATGTGTTATACCGTTATCTACCAAAGATTTTATTTTTTTAAAAGCTTGAATATTTTTTTTTGTATTAATAATTTGATTGTTTTTAATGGAATTTTCATCAAAATTTATATTCCCACCAAATGTCCATAGAAGTTCTTGTATGTTACAGCTCATACCTTCATAATTTTTCCATGAACCAGCATATCCATAAATGTCTTCTGATTCAGAAATGATTTTATAAGATTTTATTAATTCATCAAATGTTTTAGGGACCTTTTGATTATATTTTTGTAATAAATCTTTTCTATAATATAAAATTCCTGTATCAGTTCTATAAGGAATTCCATACAATTGTTTGTTAATAATGTTACCATTTATGGATGATTTTAAAAAATCACCTAATTCCTCTGTGGAAAAATACGTATCTAAAGGAGAAAGAAGATCGTTTGCTACTAAATCATAAACCCAAATTATATCAGAATCAATTATATCTACTTGAATAGAGGGATCTGTCAAAGCATTTTTTACAAATGATAATCTGCTAACATTTGTAGGAATGATTTTTTTTTCAATAGTAATATTTTTATGTTCCTCTTCAAATTTATTAATAATATAATCAACAGTTTTATCATCGTGTGTATAGAAACTTAATATAATTTGTTTACTATTTTTTTTATATAAATGGAATGTAGTGAAAATAATTAGTAAGATTCCGATGATAACGAATATGGTATTCTTATTTTTCATAATTTCCACCTCTTGGTAAAACTGGTTTATTAATTAAAGGAGTTGATAAAATCATTGATGATTTAGTTGTTCCGATTTTTTGAATTTTCTCAAGCAATTCTTCAAGTTCCTGTGTATTTTTTGCTAGAACTTTAATAGTCATACTGTCATTTCCAGTAATTCTAATACATTCGACAATTGAGGGCTCATCTGTAACAAGTTTCTTAAATGCATTTATTTTAGATGGATGTAATTTAACGCTTGTATAAGTCTTTACAATAAGACCAAGAGCTTCTGGATTAACAATTGCTCTATAACCTGTAATTATATTTTGTTCTTCAAGTTTTTTAATTCTTTCCGATACTGCAGGTGATGTAAGATTAACTTTTTTTCCGAGTTCCTTCATTGAAATTCTACCATTTTCTTGTAATATTTTTAAAATTAAAATATCAGTATTATCCATAAGTGCCCTCCTAATAAAATAAGGTAAATAGCAATAATAGTTACTAAAATTAACTAACTATATAATATCATTTTATAAAATATATGTACATAAGAAATGATGAGTGTTAAAATGATTTTAACGGGAGGAGATAAAATGGCAAAAGTAAAAATAACCGAAACAATATTAAGAGATGCGCATCAATCATTAATTGCAACAAGATTATCAACAGATGAAATGATGCCTATAATTGAAAAATTGGACAATGCAGGATATTATGCTTTAGAAATGTGGGGTGGAGCTACTTTTGATGCATCCTTAAGATTTTTAAAAGAAAGTCCATGGGAAAGATTAAGATTAATTAAATCAAAAGTTAAAAATACAAAATTACAGATGCTTCTACGTGGACAAAACATTTTGGGTTATAAAAACTACCCTGATGAGGTCGTTACTGCATTTGTAAAAAAATCAATTGAAAACGGTATAGATATAGTTAGAATTTTTGATGCTTTAAATGATGTAAGAAATATGGAATTAGCTATAAAAGTTACAAAAGAAGCAGGAGCTCATGCACAGGGAAGTATTTCTTATACTACATCGCCTGTTCATACTATTGAAAGATATGTTGAATTAGCTAAAGAAATCGAAAAAATGGGAGTAGATTCAATTTGCATAAAAGATATGGCTGGTTTGTTAAAGCCTTATGTTGCAAAGGAATTAGTAACTGCTTTAAAAAAAGAAATCAAAGTGCCTATTGAACTTCATTCACATGCAACTAGTGGATTAGCAAGTATGACGTATATTAAAGCGATAGAAGCAGGAGTAGATATAGTAGATACTGCAATATCACCTTTTTCATTAGGTACATCACAACCGCCTACCGAATCTATTGTAGCTGCTTTACAAGGAACTGAATATGACACCGGTCTTGATCTTGAAACACTTGATGAAATTGCTGAATATTTTGTACCAATCAAGGAAAAAAGTTTAAGAAGTGGTTTATTAAATCCAAAAGTTATGGGTGTAAATATCAACACTTTGATTTATCAAATACCTGGTGGTATGTTATCTAATCTTGTTTCGCAACTTGAACAGCAAAATGCATTAGATAAACTTGATGATGTACTTAAGGAAGTTCCTCGAGTTAGAAAAGATTTAGGTTATCCGCCACTTGTAACTCCAACAAGTCAAATTGTAGGAACTCAAGCAGTACTTAATGTAATGGCTGGAGCAAGATATAAAATGATTCCAAATGAAGTAAAGCAGTATGTAAAAGGAATGTATGGTAAACCAACTATTCCGATAGAAGAAGAATTTGTAAGGAAAATTATTGGTGAAGAGGAAGTTATTACATGTAGACCAGCAGATTTATTAGAACCTGTTCTTGATAAAAACAGAAAAGAAATTGCTAAATATATTATGGATGAAGAAGATGTACTTTCATATACTTTATTTCCTAAACCAGCACTTGACTATTTTAAATATAGAGAAGCAAAAATAAATAGAATTGATGAATCTTTATTAAATGAAGAAGATGTAGTATACCCGATATAGATTGATTATATAACATCAAAGAATAATACGTGTGGCTAATATAATAATATACAAAATGTTGTTAGTAGACCTAGCGAAAAAATACGAAGTGTTTTGGCGACAGTAGATTGATTGTACTGAAATAGCGTATAACACCTGTGTATAATAATATTTATTAACCTCAGTGAGGAATGTCATTGGGGTTTTTAATTGCTTGATTTTATTTGATATTTTTTGTAAAATAAATATATGTTAGATATAGGAGGAATTTATGGCAAAAGTTCAGATGACGGAAAAAGAATTTATTAATAATTGGGAATTAACAAGAAAGAATGGATTTCTAAGATTTATAATTGTTCAAGGCGGTTTAAGTTGGGGATTGTTTTCAGGTATTATATATATGGGTTTAATGTTGATTTTTGGTCTTTTTATGGATATACCTACAGATGATTCAATAATTTCAAATAAAGGCTTTCAAATGTTATTATTTATAATATTTGGTGTTCTTTTAGGAGTAGTTATGTGGTTTAGAAATGAAAAGAAATATCTAAGGAAAAAACCATATAATAAAAAGAGATAAAGATGTACCCTGTCAGTTTCACTTTGCAAATGTGTACGCAGACAGGGTATTTTTAATTATAAAATTAAAAAAAATGAGTATTTAAGTTGTTAAGGGGGTATTATTAAGATGATTATTTCAAATGCATTAGGATTGTCAAAAGAATATATGGATAAAAAAATGAAAAATGCTTTAGTTGTAGTTGATGCAACAATGGGCAATGGTTTTGATACTTGCTATTTAAGAAGCAAATTAGAGCCAAAAGGTTTTTTGTATGCATTTGATATTCAAAAAACTGCAATTGAGAATACTAAAAAAAGATTAATTGAAAATAAAATATATTCAAATGTATTACTTATTAATGACAGTCATGTTGAATTCAAAAAATACATAGATGAGGAAGTGGATTTAATAGTATATAATTTAGGTTATCTACCAAAAGGTGATAAGAATATTACTACATTATCTGAGTCGACTTTAAAAAGCATTAAAAATGGCATGGATATTTTAAATCATGAAGGATTAATTATTATAACAATTTATCCAGGGCATATTGAAGGTGAAAAGGAATTTAATATAATTTCTGAGTTTCTGAAAACTGTTGATCAAAAGAAATTTGAAATTATAAAAATAGAGTTTTATAACCAAATAAATAGGCCGCCGGTACTGTTTATCATTGAAAGGAAGTATTGAATATGAATAAAAAAATATTTTGCTTATTAATTATTTTTATGATTATCGTCTCCGGATGTTCAAGTGAAAAAGTTATTGAAAATACAAGTATAATAAAAAGAGTTAAAGTACAGGAAATTGCTGTAGATGAACATGATATTTTTATTGAATATAATGGAATAATAATTTCGGATGAAATTACAAAATTAGCATTTAAATATAGTGGTAAAGTTGATAAAGTTATGGTAAATGATAATGACAAAGTTGAAGAAAATCAACTTGTAATGACTCTAGATACAAACGATATTATTGAGAGCTTAAATGCAAATAAAAAGGATTTTGAATTAGCGAATAGTGAATATGCAAAAGCATTAAATAGTTTTAAATATATTGATGATAAATTAAAGAAAATGGAATTGCTTTTTAATGAAGGAAGTATTTCAAAAAATGATTTGGATGATATTAAACTGCAATATGATATTGCTAAAAGTAATTTACAGCTTAGTAAGAGTAATATTGATAAAGCAAATATTGGAATTACAAGTTTAAATAAAACAATTGAGGATTATAACTTATATTCAAATATTAATGGTGAAATAATCAGTATTCTTGCAAAAGAAGGTGAAATGGTTCAAGCGGGATACCCTGTAGTTATAGTAAATGAAAATATAAAAAAAGTAAGTTTTGGAGTAACTCAAAATGATTATAATAAATTAAAAATTAATGATGAAATTGATGTATATTTTAATGATAAAGTAATAAGTGCTAAAATAGTTGAAATTTCAAATTTGCCTGATAAAGAATCAAGAACATATGAAATTAAAGCTCAAATGGAGAATATTGATATTCCACTTAATTCAATAGTGAAAATTAAATTTTCAGATAAAAAAGTAATAGGAGCTTTAATTCCTATTAATACAATTGTATCTGGTGTAACTGATTTTGTTTTTGTAGTTGAAGACGGGAAAGCTAAAATGAAAGATATTGAAATTTTAAATATAGTAAAAGATAATGTAATTGTATCTGGTATTGAAGCTGGAGAGCAATTAGTTATAAAAGGAATGAAAGGTCTGAAAAAGGATCAGGAAGTAAAAATTCTAAGGTGATATTATGAAAAAAATAATTGAAATAGCAATCGTAAATAGGAAAATCACATTAGTAGTACTTGCAATTTTACTTCTTTTTGGTGCGTATAGTTATTATATTATGCCAAGACAGGAATTTCCTGAGATAAATGCGCCTGTGGCTATAGTAACGGTTAAATATCCAGGTGCTTCGCCAGAGGATATTGAAAATCTTGTAACTAAGAAAGTTGAAGAAAAACTTGAAGAAATAGATGGATATGATTATTCATATTCGTTTTCACAAAATAATGTTGCTATTATAGTAGTGCGATTAACACTTGATGTAGATATTGACAAATCTTGGACTGTATTAAGACAGAAAATGAATGACCTTCAAAGTAAACTTCCAAAACAATGTGAGGATATTGATGTTAATACTGATGTTGTAAAAACAGCGGGAATTATTATTAGTATGTCAGGTGGAAATTATTCATATGAACAGCTTGAAGAATATGCTGATGAATTAGAAAAAAAATTAAGTGGTATTGATGGAATTTCAAATTTTGATCTTATTGGAAAGCAAGAAAAAGAAATAAATATTGAAATTGATTATAAGAAATTAAATGAATTTGATTTATCAATTAATGATATTATGAATTTAATTGAAATTAATAATGTAGAAATTCCAAGTGGTTCAATAAGAAATGACACTAGTTCAATAATAGTAAAAACGGAAGGTTCATTTAACTCAATTGAAGAAATAAAGAATTTGGTAATTGCAGTATCAAGTGAAAATGGATCAATAGCAAAATTAAGAGATATTGCTGAAATTAAATATAAAACAGAGGATTCAAATTTTAAAATTAAACATAATGGAGTTAATTCGGTTTTACTTGTAGGCTATTTTAAGGAAAATAGAAATATTGTTTTAATTGGTGATGAAGTTATGAAAATAATTGATGACTTTCATGCTAGCATGCCATCAGATCTTGAATTTTCAAAAATTTCTTTTCAACCTAAAAATATTGAAAGAGGTATAAGCTCGTTTAGTAAAAATCTTTTACAAGGAATATTATTTGTGATTTTGGTAGTTTTAATAGGTATGGGAGTAAGAAATGCAATTATAGTATCTTTTGCAATACCAGCAACAATACTGCTTACATTTATTATGATGAATGGTCTTTCAATCAAACTTCATCAGATTTCGATTGCATCATTAATTGTAGCATTAGGTATGCTTGTAGATAATGCAATTGTAATTAATGATTCGATTCAAGTGAAAATTGATAATGGCGTAGAAAAACTTAAAGCGTGTGTTGATGGAACATATGAAGTTGCAATTCCAGTTTTCACTTCAACTTTAACAACTATTGCTGCTTTTTCTCCGCTTTTAGTATTGCCTTCAATTGCAGGAGAATATATAAAATCATTACCGAGTATTATTATGATATCTTTAGTAATTTCATATTTAATAGCAATATTTATTACGCCGACTGTATCATATATTTTTTTAAAGAAAAATAAACTAAAGGTCAAAAAAGCAAGAATAAGAAAAGTATTTGATAATATGCTCGAATATACTATGAAACATAGAAAAACGATGTTCCTTTTAATAATATTATTGATTGTTTTTGCTGTAAATATAGGTATGAAACTAGGACTTCAATTTTTTCCATATGCTGATACAAATTTAGTATATATTGATATTAATAATGATGAAAGTGGCAATATTGATTCGACTGAGGATATTTCAAAAGAAGTGGAAAATATATTGAAAATGGAAGATAGTGTTATTCAATATACAACAGCAATTGGAAATGGACTTCCAAAATTTTACAATACAATGCCGCTTCCTTCACCATCTGATAGCTATTCGCAAATAGTTGTAGAAATAGATAAAGAGAAAATAATAGAAGGAAAAACGGATAGTGGATTTTCAGAATATCTTTTAAAGCTCCAGCGAAAAATGGATGAAAAAATAGTAAATGGTAGTGTAGTAATAAATAGAATAGAGCAAGCAGAGCAAATTGGTCACCCTGTTAGAATACGTATTTTAGGAGATGATTTATCTGAAATCAAATTAGTATCAGATGATGTAAAAGAAAAATTAAAAGAAATTGACGGCACTAAGAATGTTGATGATGATTTTTCAGAAAAATATTATAAATTAATGGTAGATATTGATAATGATATGGCTAATTTTTTAGGAGTTTCAAAATATGATATTCAAAATGAAATTTCTCTTGCACTTTTCGGAAGAAGTAATACAGTATTTAGAAATGGTTTAAATGAATATGATATTAAAATCATTACTAATATTGAAACAAAAGAAGATTTAGAGAACTTGATGATAAAATCAAGTATTACTGGGAATAAAATACTTTTAAAAAATATTGCAAAAGTTAAATTAATTTCTGAGTATCCTGAAATAGCAAAATATAATTCAGAAAAATCAATTTTAGTTTATTCAGATGTTAAACCAGGTTATTCATCAGTAGATATTGAAAGAAAATTAAAAAAACAATTGGAAGAGATAGATAAAATTGGAGATATAAAATTTGTTTTTGATGGTGAAAGAGAAAAAATATTAGAAAACTTTGGAAATGTTACAACATCAGCAATATTTGCAGTAATTCTAGTGTTTCTAATTTTACTGTTTCAATTTAAAAGTTATATTAGAACTTTAGTTATATTATTTACAATTCCTCTTTCAATAATAGGTTCAATACTGGGACTTTATATTTTCAAGCAAAATTTATCTTTTCTTGCGATGCTTGGTGTTGTAAGTTTATTAGGAATTGTAGTAAATAATGCAATTGTTCTTGTTGATTATATCGACTCTGAAAGGAAAAACGGGAAAAATATTTATGATGCATGTTTAAATGCAGTAGATAAACGATTTAGACCTATTATTTTAACAACTGCAACAACAATTATTGGACTTACTCCATTAATTTATACTAGAAGCGTAATGTTTACACCATTAGCAGTAGCTTTAATATCAGGACTTTCAGTTTCAACTTTATTAACTTTAGTAGTAATACCTACAGTTTATTATCAAACACTTAAACATGAATGTAAAGATGATAAATTTGACGATTTAAAAAGTCGTTTGAATTCATTTAAATAGCTTTATAATTTTAACTATATATGATATTTTAATTATATAAATTAAAAGTTTAGAAAGGATTTTAAAAATGAATAATGATATTAAAGAAATACTTTTTACAAAAGAAGAAATTGACGAAATGGTAGTTAAAATTGGTAAGAAGATATCGGAGGATTATAAAGGAAAAACTTTAATGCTTGTTTGTGTTTTAAAAGGTGCAAACATGTTTATGAGTGATTTGATGAAAGCCATTGATATTCCTGTTGAGATAGATTTTATTTCAGCTTCAAGTTATGGACATTCAACAGTTAGTAGTGGTGTTGTAAAATTTTTAAAAGATGTTGATTCAAGTGTAGAAAATAAGCATATAATATTAGTTGAAGATTTAGTAGATACAGGACTTACTTTAAAATATTTGCTTAATAACTTTAGAAATAGAGATGCTATTTCAGTTGAAGCATGTACACTTCTTGATAAACCTGAAAGAAGAACAGCTGATGTATTAGTTAAATATAAAGGATTTAATATTCCAGATGAATTTATAGTTGGATATGGTATTGATTATGCAGAAAAATACAGAAATTTACCTTATATTGCAACTTTAAAACCTGAGGTATATGGTGAATAAATATGAAAATACTTGCATTATTTGGATCTCCAAAATTAAAGGGTAATACAAATCAAATTCTTGAAATGATAACAGAAGATTTTAAAGATAACATTGAATATAAAAGGATTAATCTGTCAAAATTAAAAATTAATCATTGTATGGGTTGCAATAAATGTAATGTTGGAGACTTTGAATGTGTTTATAAAGATGATATGAATTATGTGAATAAATCAATTGAAGAGGCTGATTTAGTAATTTTAGCCACTCCAATATATTTTAATTCTATGACAAGCATAATGAAAGTTATGATTGATAGATGTCAGCGTTTTTTCAATATGAAAGTGAATAACAACATTGCTTTTAAAGAAAAAAAAGGAATTGTTATTGCTACAGCTGGTTCTAGAAATAGCAAATCTTTTGAAGCACTTGAAAACATTAGTAAATATTTCTTTTTATCAATTAATGCAAAAGTTGTAAAAAGATTATTTATAGATAGTATGGACGACAAAGGAATTGATGAAAATGATTATAAAAATATTCAAGATATGAAAAATCTTTTGTATACATTGTATAAAGACGAGTAAAAATCATTGATTTATTTGTTTGAGATGTGTAGTATTTGTGTAGTTATTATAGAATATAAGAGGTGATAAAATGAAATTAGCAAAGTATTTCGATCATACGATATTAAAACCTGATTCAGAGAAAGAAGCTGTTATTAAGGTTTGTAGTGAAGCAAAAGAAAATGATTTTTATTCTGTTTGTATTAATCCATATTATGTTTCTTTAGTTAGTGATGAATTAAAAGGAACTGATGTAAAAGTTACTTCAGTAATTGGATTTCCTTTAGGAGCGTCAATAAGTGAAGTAAAAGCTTTTGAAGCAGCAAAAGCAATTGAAGATGGTGCAGATGAAATTGATATGGTAATTAATATTGCTGCTCTAAAAAATAAAAGCTATGAGTATGTTGAAAATGATATTAAAGCTGTTAAAGCGGCTTGTGAAGGAAAAGCATTATTGAAAGTTATTATTGAAACTTGTTTATTAACTGATGAGGAAAAGATAAAAGCATGTGAACTTTCTAAAAAGGCAAAAGCAGATTATGTAAAAACTTCAACTGGTTTTTCAACAGGCGGAGCAACTGTTCATGATGTGAAATTAATGAGAGAAACTGTAGGCCCTGAGATGGGCGTTAAAGCTTCAGGTGCAGTAAGAGACATTGAAAAAGCCAAGCAAGTTATTGAAGCTGGAGCAACAAGAATAGGTGCAAGTGCTTCTGTAGCAATAGTTAATGGCGAAGTTTCAAATTCTGATTATTAAAAATTAAGAAAATTTTAATCAAATTTTAATTTGAATTTTTCAAGGCAATAATATAGAATATACTAAATTAGAGAAAAGAGGTATATATGTATTATTCTAGAAATGGTGGTTGTTTATTTGCTTTAATTATATTTATGTTAGTGTTTTTTGTGTTTAGTTTCTTTACAAGATTGCTGTTTACTCCTGTGGGAATGACTATAGCAGTTGTACTAGTTGGATATTCATATTTTACAAATAAATCAAGAAAAAATCTTCAAAATGATGATCCAGAAGTTGAAGTAGAAATGGAAAATAGAAGAGATTTTAATAGAAATGAAAGTGAAGAAATAATTGATGACGAGTTTAGCCGTGATGCTGAAGATGTTGAATTTAAAAATGTAGATTAATAAGTGGATTCCTATAGGTTTCTGCTTATTTTTTTGATATAATATCTATGGTAGGTGATAATATGAAAAGTTATCGTAAAGAATTATGGATACATACTAAAAAAAGACGTGAATTTATTAATATTACGGGTGATATTGAAAAATGTTTAATTGAAAGTGAAATTTCTGAAGGACTTATTTTGGTAAATGCTATGCATATTACTGCAAGTGTATTTATTAATGATTATGAAACAGGACTTTTAAATGATTTTGAAAGGTTCTTAGAAAAATTGGCACCCGAAAAACCATATAGTCAATATGAACATAATGGTTATGAAGATAATGGTGATGCTCATATTAAAAGAACAATAATGGGTAGAGAAGTTGTTATAGCAATAACCGATGGAAAAATGGATTTTGGGCCATGGGAGCAAGTTTTTTACGGAGAGTTTGATGGAATGCGTGATAAAAGAATATTAGTTAAAATAATAGGGGAATAGAATGAAAACATTTTTTGATAAAAAAATATTTGTAACTGCAATTGGAATAATTATAATTTATTTGATAATAAGTGATCCAAATTTTATGATATTAACTAGTAAAGCAATCGAGCCTATATTATTTGCATTTGCAATTGCATATGCGCTTGATAAGTTTGTTACATTATTAACAAGAAAAACGAAATTATCAAGAACTTTAGCAATTTGGGTTACAATAATAATATTAATTCTTTTTGTAATAATCCTCTCTGCTATAATTGTTCCAAACTTAATTGAGAATATTGTTAGCCTTGCAGATTCGCTTTCACAAATTGATAGTTTTGAAGTGCCTACAAATTTTTTCAACAATATTGATAATGAATATATTGTTGAAATAAACAATTATATTAAAGATTCATTTGAAATAATTATTAGCAAGATTGGTCAATTGAGTGGACAATTATTAAAATCAGCATTATCACAAGTTTTTGCAATTACTTCTGGAATGTTTAGGTTTGCACTTGCGTTTGTTATTGCAATTTATATGTTATTTGATAAAAAAGATTTAACTGTGAGATTGAAAAGACTTTTATTTGCATATTATGACTATAGAAAATCATTAAATATAGTGCGGATAATTGAAATTGCAGATAACATTTTTTCTGATTTTTTTATTGGAAAATTAATTGATTCAACAATAATTGGAATTTTATGTTATGTTTTTTCAAATATATTAGGAATTCCAAATGCATTAGTAATATCAATAATAATTGGTATTACAAATATGATACCTTATATCGGACCTTTTATTGGAGCAATACCGGTAATAATAATTACACTTTTAATATTACCAGAAAAAACTATTGCAATTAGTATTTTAATTTTAGTACTTCAGCAATTAGATGGTCTTGTAATTGGACCAATAATTTTAGGAGATAAAATGAAAGTTACTGCATTTTGGATTATTGTTGCTGTTACAGTTGGTGGAGTTTTAAAAGGTTTTATAGGAATGCTTTTAGGAGTTCCGGTACTTGTACTTATTAAAACAATTATTGAGGAACTTGTAAATGATAAATTAATTGAAAAGAATTTAATTGGAATTGATGAATTAAAAATTCCAAAGAATGATAAAAACGGATTTTTAACAAAAATATTTAAAAAATTTAAAGAATCTTAGTTTTTATATTGAAATTGAAGGGAGAAATAAATGGAAGAAAGTTTTTTAATTAAGGAAATCAATAGGTTAAAGAAAGAGAAGAATGCAATTATTTTAGCTCATAATTATCAGATTCCTGAGATTCAAAATATTGCAGATATTCTTGGCGATTCTTTAAGATTAAGTATTGAAGCTTCTAAAACAGATAAAGATATTATTGTATTTTGTGGGGTTAAATTTATGGCTGAAAGTGCGAAATTATTGAGTCCCGATAAAAAAGTGTTATTACCAATTGCTGGTGCGGGTTGTCCAATGGCTGATATGGAAGATGCAAAATCTTTAAAAGAATTAAAGAAGAAATATCCTGGAGTGCCGGTTGTCACATATGTTAATTCAAATGCCGATGTAAAAGCTGAAACAGATATTTGTTGCACATCTGCTAATGCAATTAATGTTGTAAAATCAATTAAAGAAGATAAAGTTATATTTGGACCTGATAAAAATTTAGGTTCGTATGTTCAAAAATTTGTTGATAAGGAAATAATTTTGTGGGATGGATTTTGTCCAACTCATGATGCGGTTACTCCTGATGAAATAGTTACTGTTAAATTAAAATACCCTAAAGTAAAAATACTTGTCCATCCTGAAGCAAGACCAAGTGTTGTAAAATTAGCTGATTTTGTAGGATCTACTTCGCAGATGATAAATTATGTAAAAGAATGTGAAGATGAAAAATTTCTCATAGGTACTGAAATGGGAATTTTAAATATTATGAGAAAAGAAAATCCGAAAAAGGATTTTATTATGTTATCGCCAAAATTAATATGTCTTGATATGAAAAAAACTGATTTAACTGCGCTTTTCGAAGCGCTTAGAGATGAAAAGCATGAAATAATAATTGATGAATCAGTAAAAGAAAAAGCTAGAAAATCTTTAGATAGAATGATCAATGTTTTTTAGGAGAGGATTATGAAAACTGAATTAGTTAAACCAATGGGAGACAAGAATTCTATTTATGATGTGGTTATAATTGGATCAGGAATTGCTGGACTTTATACTGCTTTAACTTTGGATTCCAAATATAATATTATGGTTGTTACAAAAAATGAAGTAAAAGAGTGTAATTCTAATTATGCTCAAGGTGGAGTCGCTGCTGCACTTGAAGAAGAAGATTTTAATAATCATATTAAAGATACTTTAACAGCAGGAAGTGGCTATAATGAGAAATCAGTTGTAGATGTAATAATAAAAGAAGCAAAAGAAAACATTATGAACTTAATTGATTATGGTGTTAATTTCGATAGAAATGAAGATGGAAGTCTTAAAAAAACTAAAGAAGGCGGACATTCAAGATCAAGAATTGTTCATTATAAAGATTCAACAGGTGAAGAGATAATTAGAGCGTTAATTGAAGAAAGTAAAAAAAGGAAAAATATTGATATTTTCGAAAAAACTTTCTGTGTAGATTTAATAAAAGAAGATTCTAAAATAACTGGTGTGATTTTACAAAAAGAAATGAAAAGATTTGATGTTAAAGCATCAAAAATTATAATTGCAGCAGGTGGAATAGGAAAACTATTTTCAAATTCAACAAATTCAATTATAGCAACTGGTGATGGTGTTTCAATGGCAATTAGAGTTAAAGCGGAAGTAATGGATATGGAATTTATTCAATTTCATCCAACAGGATTAAACATTGATGAAGAAAGAAATTTTTTAATTTCAGAAGCTCTTCGTGGAGAAGGTGCTGTTTTAAGAAATCAAAAAGGCGAATTATTTATGGGGAAATATCATCCTTTAAAAGATCTTGCACCAAGAGATATAGTATCACAAAGTATAACTTATGAAATGGAATTGCAAAAAAACGATGGAGTTTTTTTAGATATTACTCATAAAGATTCAGAGTATGTTAAAGAAAGATTTCCTCAAATTTATAATCATTGCCTAGAATTTGGTATTGATATTACAAAGGAATATATACCTGTAATACCAATTCATCATTATTTAATGGGTGGTATAAAAGTGGATATTAATGGGAAAACAACAATTAATAATTTATATGCTTGTGGTGAAGTATCACGAACTGGAATTCATGGAGCAAATAGACTTGCAAGTAATTCATTATTAGAAGCTATAGTTACAGGAAATAGAATTTCAAAAGATATCAATAAAAATTTAGCGAAAATTGATTGTAAAAGTGAAATTAATTATTATGATTTGAAATTGATGAAAGAATATAATTATAGTAATGAAATTAATGAAATAAGAAATATTATGAGTTCAAATGTTTTTATAATTAGATATGAAACGAAATTAAAAGAAGCTCTAGAGAAGATACAGAAAATAACAGATGAGCTTGAGGAAAATAATACTATAGCATATTATGAAGTTAGAAATATGCTTGTTACGGCTAAAAAAATTATTGAAGATGCTATAAATAGAAAAGAAAGTTTAGGAAGTCATAAAATTTTTAATAAATAATTTGGAGGGGAAATGGTTAATAAATATTTGCTTGAAGATATAATTAAAAGAGCTATCATTGAAGATTTAAATAACGGTGATGTGACGACTGATAATCTTATCGGAGATAATCATATTTCATCTGCTATAATGACTGTAAAAGAAGATGGAATAGTGTCAGGCTTTTTTGTTGCAAAAAAAATATTTGAGATGATGGATGATGAATTAATTTTTCGTATGCTTGTTGATGAAGGTACTAAAGTAAAAAAAGGAACTGATATTTTAGAAATTCAAGGTAAAACAAAATCAATTTTGAAAGCTGAAAGACTTGCTCTGAATTTTATGCAAAGAATGTCTGGAATTTCAACTTTAGCAAATAAATTTAGTGAAATTGTTAAAGATTATGATGTTAGAATTGTTGATACAAGAAAAACAACTCCAAATTTAAGAATATTAGAAAAAGCTGCAGTTAAAATTGGTGGATGCTATAATCACAGATATAATTTATCTGATGCTGTTATGATAAAAGACAATCATATTGTGGCTAGTGGTGGAATAAGAAATGCGGTTGAAAAAATACGAGAAAATATTCCGCATACTACAAAAATAGAAGTTGAAGTTCAAACTATTAAAATGCTTAAAGAAGCATTGGCTGTTAAAGCAGATATAATTATGCTTGATAATATGTCTAATGAACTTATGAAAGAGGCAGTTGAAATTAATAACAAGAAGGCTATACTTGAAGCTTCTGGAGGAATAAATGAAGAAACAGTTCTTGATGTTGCTAAAACAGGTGTTGATATAATTTCATTAGGAGCATTGACTCATTCTTATAAATCATTAGATATAAGCTTAAATATAAAATAGGAGGATGAATATGAGTATTTATGTAGTTGGGCATAAAAATCCGGATACAGATTCAGTAACTGCTGCAATAACGTATTCAAATTTGAAAAATAAGATGGGATGTGACACTGTTCCATACAGACTTGGGGATTTAAATTTAGAAACTAAATTCGTTTTGGATTATTTTGGGGTAGGAGAAATAGAATTTCTTAAAGATGTAAAAATTCAATTAAAGGATTTAAAATATAAAAAGAATATTCCTCTTTCTTCTCATTTATCAGTACATGCTGTATATGATCATATGACTAAAAATAAGATTAGAACGCAACCGATTGTTGATGAAAACAGTAAGTTAATTGGTATTGCAACTATGCGTGATATTGCTATGAGTTTGATTAATGGTGATTATTACAAAATAAATACTTCGCTTGATAATATTGAAAATGATTTAAAGGCAACAATTATTAACGAGAAAAACAAATCTATAATTGGTGAAATGTTAATTATCGCATATCATTATGAAACTATAAAGAGGCAGAATCAAATAACTAAAGATTCGATTGTTATTGTTGGAGATAGATATGATGTTATTAAATTATGTATTGATAAGGGCGTTCAATTATTAATAATTACAGGTGGCGCTAAATTACCTAATGAACTTCTAAATTTATGTAATAATAGTGACATTAATATTATTGTTACGCCTTTCGATTCATATACAACAGCAAAACATATGAATCAAGTGAATTTTGTATCATCAATTATGATTAAAAATATGATTAAATTTAATGCAAATGATTATTTGGATTACTTTAAAGAAGAAATTCAGAATTATTCACATTCAAAGTATCCGCTTGTTGATATTGATGGTAATTATCTTGGGATGGTTAGTAGAAGACATGTTTTGAACCCTGGTAAAAAACAAGTAATATTAGTTGATCATAATGAATATAGACAAAGTGTTGAAGGATTAAAACAAGCTGAAATTTTAGAAATAATAGATCACCATAAATTAGGAGATATGTCTACTGAATTACCAATTAATTTTAGAAATTCTCCTGTTGGAAGTACAGATACTATTATTTATCAGATGTATAAGGAAAATAATATTGAAGTAGATAAAAAAATGGCTGGATTAATGCTTTCAGGAATTATTTCAGATACTCTTTTTTTAAAATCTCCAACTACAACATTGGTTGATAAAGCGGCTTTTGAAGAGTTAAAAATAATTGTTGATATTGATATAGATGAATTTGCAATGAATATGTTTAAAACTGGAACAAGTCTTGTAGGACAAACTATAGAACAAATTTTTAATAAAGATTTCAAGGAATTTAGATTGTATGGTAAAAAAGTTGGTATAGCTCAAGTATTTACATTAAACATTGAAGAGGTTTTTGATAGAAAAGAAGCTTTTCAAGAATATATTAATGAAAAATTTGAACAAAGAAATCATTTTTTAACGCTTTTATTAATTACTGATATTTTAAAAGAGGGTTCATATCTTCTTTTTAAAGCGAAAAATCAACAATTAATGTCAATTGCACTTGAAAGAAAAATAAAGCAAGGAGAATATGTTGAAAACCTTGTTTCAAGGAAAAAACAAGTTATTCCAAAAATTATGGAAGCAATAAATATTTTAAAATAGAAGATTTAATAAAAAAATAATGACATAAAGTCATTATTTTTTTAAGTATTTATATGCTTTTTGAATATTTGCTTCATTTCCTACAATGAATATTTGATTATTTTCACGGACAATTTTATCTCCTCGCGGAAAAATAAATTCGTCTTTTTCTATATCAAATATACCAGCAATTACTGTTTCGTTAGGAAAATTCTTATGGTTTGCAATTTCAGCAACTGATTTTCCAGAACATTTTGCGCCTTTATTTAAAGTGATTATTGAAATTCTAGCTTTACCGTCACTTAATGATGCAACGGTTCTAATTTCAGGATTATCAATGTCTAAAACAAATTTATTTACAAGCATTTTAACAGAATGGCCAATATTTGTAGCACCAGCAATTTTATACGCGTCTTTGTAATCAGGGTCTCTCATTCTTACAAAAATGTTTTTAACATCAAAGTTTTTTGCTAAAATTGCGAAAAGCAAATTGTTTTTATCATACCTCATTGCACCGATTGCATAGTCTGCTTTTTCAATGCCAGCTTCTTTTAAAATATTAATATTTGTAGCGTCTCCATTAATTGCGATTGCACCATAATTTGAATATATTTTTTCGCATAAACTTTTATCTGGATCTATTACTACAATATCATGTTTATCACTTAATTCTTTAACAATACCTCTACCAACAATTCCTGCTCCTGCAATAACTATATACATATTTCCTCCTTCACTTCCATGCACGTCTATTAAATAAAATAAATATTGGAATTAATTCCAATCTTCCTGCAAGCATACCAATTGAATAAGTAATTTTTATTATTGGTGATAAAGATGCCATTTTTGCAACTGAGAAATAAAATGGACCGATATTGCCAACGGCTGATGCCATTCCAGAAAATGCTTGGAATGCATCTAAATCTGAGAAAAATGCAGTTATTGCTGCACCAATTGCTATTAAATATACCCAGCCAAACATTAATGCAGGTATTCTTAAAAGTTCATCTTCTGGAAGAATTGAATTACTTATTTTTACTGGAATTACAGCATGCTCTGGCATATAGATTTTTTTTAATTCGCGTTTAAAAAGTTTTCTAACAACTTCCAATCTAACAACTTTTATTCCGCCGGCAGTAGAACCTACACATCCACCAACTATCATTAAAACAATGAAAACTTGTTTTGCAATTGCTGGAAAAAAAGAGCTTCCAATATCTTCTGTACCAAATCCTGTGGTGGTGATTAAAGAAATAATTTGAAAAATTGTTTTTCTAAATATTTCTTCTGTATTTATAAACCATTCATTATTCATTGAAAAAATTCCAACCATTATTATTAAAGTAAATAATAAAATATATTTAATAAATGCTTTAAATTCTTCATCTTCAAGAATAAATCTTGGTGAACCTGTTAGTACTTTAAAATGAATAAGGAAATTAACTCCTCCTAAAAACATAAAGAATGTAATTATATACTCAATAGCTTTATAATGAAGATATCCATTTTGCTGATAATATCCAACAGAAGCATCGTGATTTGAAAAGCCTCCAGTTGATAAAGAAGTTAAACTATGAATCATTGCTTCATATAAATTCAATCCAGCAAATTTTAAAAGAATCATTTCAACAACTGTAAATATAAAATATATTACCCAAAAATATGTAATAGTGCGATAAATATTTGGAACAGGCCTTGATGAATTGATTTTATGACTTTCAGCACCAAATAGTTGCCATATACCACCATCTACATTAAAAGTAATAAATAGGAAAAAAGTCAATATTCCAAGTCCGCCAAGCCATTGAATAAATGATCTCCAAAATATTATTGATTCTGGCATTAAATCAAGACCCTGAAATACTGTAATTCCGGTAGTGGTAAAACCTGAAACCGCTTCAAAAAAACTATCTACAATTCCTTTATTTAATCCTATTGTAAAAGGAAGGCCACCAATAAATGAAATTATAATCCATGCAACAGCGCAAAGAATCATACTGGTCGCTAAATCTAATTTAGCTTTATATTTCCTTGTTGTAATTATGATAATAATCGCAATTATTAATGATAATAAACTGGGATAAATAAAAGCTTTAATTATACTAAGTGGTTCATGATACAGAAATACAAATATTAAAGGTACTAGTAGGAGTAAACTTAATAGTAATAGAAGAGAACTCATAAGTTTTAAAATTGATATAATTTTTATTTTCATTAGTATTCCTTTCTGTTTTACTCTATATACCAAATTATAAGTAAAAGAAACAGAAAAATATAAAAAAATCTGGAATATATAGGAAATGCATTATAGAATAAACTAAATAGTTGTAAATGAAATATCACTAAATGTTATGCGAAATACTGATTTTAATTTAAGTGAAAAGATAGTATAAAGAAAATTGTATAATATTGCTATATTTACTTGATTAAAATTAGTTTATAATATATTATAATTACGTTTGAGAGATTGTTATGCTTAAGGAGGCAAAATGAAAGCTATTGATATTAAAAATGCAAATACTATTAGAGTGTTGTCAGCTGAAGGAATTCAAAAGGCAAATTCAGGACATCCAGGATTACCACTTGGAGCTGCAGATTTTGTTTATACTTTATTTGATAAAGTAATGAAACATAACCCAGAAAATTCAAAATGGGATGACAGAGATAGGTTTGTATTATCTGCTGGACATGGGTCAATGCTACAATATACATTACTTCATCTTTATGGATATGGATTGAAAATTGAAGATTTAAAGAATTTTAGACAATTTAACAGTTTAACACCAGGGCATCCTGAGTATAATCACACTAAAGGGATTGAAGTTACAACTGGACCATTGGGTCAAGGTATAGCAAACGCCGTTGGTATGGCAATTGCTGAAACAAAAATGGCTGAAAAATTTAATAAAGAAGATATTAAAATAGTTGATCATTATACTTATGTAGTTGCTGGAGACGGTTGTATGATGGAAGGTATTAGTTCTGAATCAGCTTCGCTTGCAGGAACTTTAGGTCTTGGTAAATTAGTTTTAATGTATGATTCAAACAACATTACTATTGAAGGAGACACTAATATTGCATTTAGAGAAAATGTAATGGATAGATTTAATGCTTACGGATGGCAAACAATATTAGTCGAAGATGGTACCGATATGGATATGATTGAAAAAGCAATGATTGAAGCAAAAGCTGAGAAATCAAAGCCTACTTTAATTAAAATAAATACAGTTATTGGAAATGGTTGTGATGCTAAAAAAGGAACTGCTGGAGTACATGGCGCACCAATTGGCGATGACAATATCAAAATTATGAGAGAAAATTATGATTTTTCTAAAGAATCTTTTTCAATAGAAGAAGATGTAAAAGAGTATTTTGAAAATAAAAAAGAAGAGTTAAAAGGAAATGAAGCTAAATGGAATGATTTAATGGAAGAATATAAAGTTAAATATCCGGCTGATTATAATGAATATAAAATGTTTATGAATAATGAATTTGATTTGAGTTTTTTTGATGAGTTAAATGATTATAAAGTAAATGATGCTACAAGAAGTTCTTCAGGAAAAGTTCTTAATGAAGTAGCTAAAAATATTAAAAACTTAATTGGAGGTTCTGCTGATTTAGCACCTTCAAATAAATCATATTTAAATGGTTTAGGAGATTATTCTAAAGAAGAAAGATCTGGAAGAAACTTTCACTTTGGGGTTAGAGAATTTTCAATGGGTGCTATTGTAAATGGTATTCATTTACACGGTGGGTTTAACGTATTTAATTCTACATTTTTTGTATTTAGTGATTATATGAAACCTGCAATGAGAATGGCAGCATTAATGAATCTTCCAATTACTTACATTTTCACACATGATAGTATTGGTGTTGGAGAAGATGGACCTACACATCAACCTATTGAACATTTAGCAATGCTTAGAAGCGTTCCAAATTTAAATGTTATTAGACCTGCTGATTCAACTGAAGTTGTTGCAGCATGGAAAGTTGCAATGGAAAGTAAAGAAACACCAACTGCTTTAGTTTTAACAAGACAAGGAATGCCTCATTTAGAAACTTCATCTATGGAAGCAATGAATGGTGCTTATGCACTTAATAAAGTTGAAAATCCAGATGTTCTTTTAATGGCAAGTGGTTCAGAAGTTAATTTAATTAAATTAGCTGGAATTGAATTAGGAAAAGAAGGAATCAATGCTAAGATAATTAGTATGCCATCGTTTGAATTATTTGAAAAACAAAGCGATGACTATAAAAAAGAATTATTTAATGAAGATGCAAAGTATAGATTTGCAGTTGAAGCCGGAAGTTCGTTTGGATGGTATAAATATTTAGCTGGAAAAGGTGAAATTCTTTCAATTGATAATTTCGGAATGTCTGCACCAGCTGAAAAAATATTTGAAGAATGTGGATTTACAGTTGAAAATGTTGTTTCAAGAATTAAAAATATGATGAAATAAATTGAATATTAAATAGTAGATTTTTATAAAGTTTACTATTTTTGTTTAAATATTATCAAGCCTTGATTAAATAGAAATAATAACATAAAATTAAGAAAAGCGAATATTCAAATGATAATGGTGAGAGATATTTTTAAGTAAATAACCGAAGAAGAAATATTATTAGATGCCAATTTAATAATAGAAGCTTTCAGGTAAAAGAATCATCATTTGATGAAACTCTGGAGAGTTCGAAAGGCACCGAAGGAGAAATACTTTTTTAAAGTAGAAGCTCTCAGGTTAAATTACAGAGAATATAGGCATTAGTTTGCGTGCATATTCTCTTTTTTATTGTTTATTATTAAATTATTTAATATGGGGTACTATAGTTGTGGAGGGAATAAAATGAGTGATTTAAAAAGAACAGCGCTTTATGAAATGCACAAAAAAGCAAATGGTCATATTGTTGATTTTTCTGGTTGGGAATTACCAACACATTATTCATCAATTAAAGAAGAACATTTTGCAGTAAGAAACAAGGCAGGGTTATTTGATGTTTCTCATATGGGAGAAGTAACAGTTAAAGGTAAAGAAGCTTTTAATTTTGTTCAGAATTTAGTAACTAATGATGTATCTAAATTAGAAAATAATCAAATCCTTTATGGTATGATGTGTTATGAAACTGGAGGAATTGTAGATGATTTATTAGTATATAAATATACTGATGATAATTTCTACTTGGTAATTAATGCAAGTAATGTTGAAAAAGACTTTGCTTGGATGCTAAAAAACAGTGAAAAATATGATGTTGAATTAGTTAATATTTCAAGTGATGTTTCTGAAATTGCTATTCAAGGACCTAATGCACAAAAAATACTTCAAAAGATTACAGATGTTGATTTAGATGAAATTAAGTTTTTCTATTTTAAAGATGAAGTATTAGTTAATGGTAAAAAAGCTTTAATTTCAAGAACGGGTTATACTGGAGAAGATGGATTTGAAGTATACCTTGCGCATGAAGATGTAAGTGGAGTTTGGGAAAAATTATTTGAAGTTGGTGAAGTTGATGGATTATTGCCAACGGGTCTTGGATGCAGAGATACATTGAGATTTGAAGTAGCATTACCACTTTATGGAAATGAACTTTCAAAAGATATTACTCCTTTGGAAGCAAGTTTGGGTTTCTTTGTAAAATTAGACACTGATGATTTTATTGGAAAATCAGTACTTGTAAAGCAAAAAGAAGAAGGATTAACAAGAAAAACAGTTGGTCTTGAATTAATTGATAAAGGCGTTGCAAGACATGGTTATGATGTTTATGCTGATGATAAAAAAATTGGAGTTGTTACAACAGGTTATAAATCTCCGTCTACTAAGAAAAGTGTTGCTTTAGCAATGGTTGATATTGATTATTCAAAATTAGACACTGAGGTTTATATAGAAGTAAGAGGTAAAATGAAAAAAGCAAAAGTTGTTGGAAGAAGATTTTATAAGAAGAGTTATAAAAAATAAGGGGGATTATAATGGAAATTAAAAAAGGTTTATTTTATTCAAACGATCATGAGTGGGTTAAAGTTGAAGGTGATGTTGCATTAGTAGGTATTTCGGATTTTGCTCAACATGCACTTGGTGAAATTGTTTATGTTGAAATGCCTGATGAAGGCGATGAATTTGTAGCAGGTGATGTATTTGGTGTTATGGAATCTGTTAAAGCAGCTTCTGATTCATTTACACCAGTAGGTGGAGAAATTATTGAAATAAATGAAGAATTAGAAGATGAGCCACAATTAATTAATGAAAAGCCATATGATGCTTGGATTTTTAAAATTAAATTATCTGATCCATCTGAAGTAGAAAAATTAATGACTCCTGAGGCATACGAAGAATTCTGTAATAAGGAGGACTAAATGCATAAGTTTATTCCAAATACAAAAAATGACATATTAGAAATGTTGGAAGTAATTGGAGTTAAAGATGTTAATGATTTGTTTTTAGATATACCAGAAGAATTTCGTTTAACAAATGAGTTAGATCTTCAAAGTGGAATGTCTGAAATTGAATTAAGAAAACACATTTTTAACGTTGCAAATAAAAATAAATCGATTGATGAATTAACTTGTTTCTTAGGCGCTGGAGCTTATGATCATTATAAACCATCTGTAATTAATGCAATAGCATCTAGATCAGAGTTTTATACTGCATATACACCATATCAGCCTGAAATAAGTCAAGGAACTTTAAGAATTATTTTTGAATATCAAACTATGATGAGTGGATTAACAGGAATGTATGCAGCAAATGCATCTTTATATGATGGACAAACTGCTGTTGTTGAATCTGCTATTATGGCAATTCAATCAAAAAGAAAATGTGATACGATTTTAGTTTCAAAATCAGTACATCCTGAATCAAGAAAAGTATTAAAAACTTATTTAAGTCACCAAAATATTAATATCGTTGAAATTGAAATGAATGATGGTGTTACAGATCTTGAGGATTTAAAAGGAAAACTTGATAAAGATGTTGCTGGTGTAATTGTCCAAAGTCCAAATTTCTTTGGAATAATTGAAGACATTGAACCTATTGTAGAAGCAACTCATGCTAATAAATCAATACTTATTCAATCTGTAGATCCAATGAGTTTAGGAATTTTAAAAAGTCCAGGCGAAATGGGTGTTGATATTGCAGTTGGAGATGCTCAATGTTTTGGAAATCCAATTAATTTTGGTGGACCATATCTTGGATTTATTGCAACTACAAAAAAACTTTTAAGAAAAATTCCTGGAAGAATTGTAGGAGAGTCAGCTGATAAAGATGGTAAAAGAGCATTTGTACTTACTTTACAAGCTCGTGAGCAACATATTAGAAGAGAAAGAGCCACTTCGAATATTTGTTCGAATCAAGGCTTAAATGCACTTCTTGCAACAGTATATCTTTCAACAATTGGAAAAGAAGGTCTTAAAGAAGTAGGAATGCAATGTATTAACAAAGCAAATTATGCTATTAAGAAAGTTACTGAAAGTGGCAAATATGCACTTAAATTCAATAAATCTGTATTTAAAGAATTTGCAATTGAAGGTAAGAATGATGTAGCTGAAATTAATGAAAAATTATTAAATGAAAATATATTAGGTGGATATGATCTTTCAAAAGAATATGAAGAATTAAATAAAGTTTCTTTATATGCTGTTACAGAAAAAAGAACTAAAGAAGATATAGACACGCTTTCTGAAATTTTGGAGGTGATTTAGATGAATTATGATAAATTAATTTTTGAAATTTCAAAAGAAGGAAGAAGAGGTAGTTCTTTACCTGAAATGAATATTGAAAAGAAAGAATTAAATGAATTAGTGCCTGAGAAATTTATTAGAACTTCAGAATTGAATTTACCTGAAGTGGCTGAAGGAGATGTAGTTAGACATTATACAAGATTATCAGCAATGAATTATGGTGTTGATAGTGGATTTTATCCTCTTGGATCATGTACAATGAAATATAATCCTAAAATTAATGAAGAAGTTGCTGCAAATCCTAAACTTGCTAATGTTCATCCATATCAAGCTGAAGAAACTGTTCAAGGTTCTTTAGAAATTATGTATGATTTGTCAGGAATGTTAAGTGAAATTTCAGGAATGGATACTGTAACACTTCAGCCTGCAGCTGGTGCACATGGTGAATTAACTGGCATTATGTTAATAAAAGCATATCATAGATCTCGTGGTGATTTAAAAAGAACTAAAGTAATTACACCTGATTCAGCTCATGGTACAAATCCAGCAACTATTAATATGGCTGGTTTTGAAGCAGTTGAAATAAAATCAAATGAAAATGGTGAAGTTGATATCGAATCATTGAAAGCTGTATTAGATGATGAAGTTGCTGGATTTATGTTAACTAATCCAAATACATTAGGTTTATTTGAAAGAAATATTAAAGAAATTGCTGAATTAGTTCATGAAGCGGGCGGACTTTTATATTATGATGGAGCAAATATGAATGCTATTATGGGTAAAACAAGACCTGGAGATATGGGTTTTGATGTTATGCATTTTAATCTTCATAAAACTTTCTCTACACCTCATGGTGGTGGAGGTCCTGGTAGTGGTCCTGTAGGAGTTAAGAAGAAACTTGAAAAATTCTTACCTGTTCCAGTTGTAAGTAAAAATAATGAAAAATATTTTTTAGATTATGATAGACCAGAATCTATGGGGAAAGTAAAAGGTTTCTATGGTAACTATGGAGTTATGCTTAAAGCATATGCTTATATTTTAACTATGGGTGCTAAAGGACTTAGAGAAGCAAGCGAAATGGCTGTACTTAATGCTAATTATATGATGAATAAATTAAAAGATTATTATAAACTTCCAATTGATAGAGTTTGTAAACATGAATTTGTTTTAGATGGATTAATTGATAACCATGAAGTATCAACTTTGGATATTGCAAAGAGACTATTAGATTATGGATATCATCCACCAACAATATATTTCCCATTAATTGTTCATGAAGCATTAATGAGTGAGCCTACTGAAACAGAAAGCAAGGAAACTTTAGACGAATTTATTGAAGCTATGATAGCAATTTCAAAAGAAGCTAAAGAAAATCCTGAAATATTGAAAAATGCTCCTAGTACTACTAATATTAAAAGAATTGATGAAGTAAGAGCTGCTAGAGATTTAATTTTGAAGTGGGAAAAATAATGGAATTTTTAAGAAAACCAGAATGGTTAAGAATTAAATTAGGAAATTATAAAAATTCAGATTATGTTGAAAAAACATTAAAAGAATTTAATTTGAATTCAGTATGTGAAGAGGCAAATTGTCCTAATAGAGCCGAATGTTTTAGTAATAAAACTGCTACATTTATGATTTTAGGCAGTAATTGTTCAAGAAATTGCAGATTTTGTGATGTTACTTTTGGTAATATGACACCTGTAGATAAAAATGAGCCTAAAAATCTTGCTTTAGCGACTAAAAAACTTGGTTTAAAACATGTTGTAGTTACTTCTGTAACAAGAGATGATTTAGATGATGGTGGAGCATACCAATTTGTTGAAGTAATTAATGAAATAAGAAATGAAAATGATAATACTTCAATTGAAGTTTTAATTCCTGATTTACAAGGTAATGTGGAAGCTTTAAAAAGTATAGTTGATGTAAAGCCTGAAATAATTAACCATAATGTTGAAACAATAAAAAGGTTATATAAAGAAGTAAGGCCAAGTGCTATTTATGAAAGATCTTTAGAAGTCTTAGATAATGTTAAAAAATTAGATCCTAGTGTATATACTAAATCAGGTATTATGGTTGGACTTGGTGAAAAGAAAGATGAAGTTATTAAAGTGATGAAAGATTTAAGAGAAGTTAATTGTGATTTTTTAACTATTGGTCAATATTTACAACCAAGTAAAGATCATTATCCTGTAAAGGAATATATTCATCCAACTTTATTTGAGGAATATAAGAAAATTGGACTTGAATTAGGATTTGTCGATGTAGCATCTGCACCACTAGTTAGAAGTTCATATAATGCTTTAGATATGTTTAATAAAATTTAATTGGAGGTAATCATGTTTCCAGAGAACGGGAATGTTATTGAGGATTTAAAACAAGTAATTGTTGAAGATTTAAGAGTTAGAGAAGAAAGTGCGTGCTCTACCTGAAACATCGACGCTACTTTAAAACTTCCGTGGGGAGTTAAATCAATTGTAAATGGTGAATATGTAGAAGAAATTGAAAATTATTTTAATGAAATAGTTGGAAGCAAGATTATAATAGATGCAGAAAGAGAAGTTGATATTCTTAGAGGCGGACTTAAAGAAAGAAAAGGCGTATATACTTTAATATTTAGATATCAATTAATTATCAAAAAAAATAATAATGTTGCTTTTAGTTTCTAATTATTCTATAATTAGCGAAAGAAATTAATTATAATCAATAATAGGAGGGAACATGGAAAGCTTAAAAAAGATTGATAAAGAAATTTTTGATATTATTAATGAAGAAGCAAAAAGACAAGACGAAGGTATTGAATTAATTGCTTCTGAAAATATTGTTAGTAAAGGTGTTTTAGCTGCTGCTGGTAGCATACTTACAAATAAATATGCTGAGGGATATCCAGCGAAAAGATATTATGGTGGATGTCAATTTGTTGATAAAGCTGAACAGCTTGCAATTGATAGAGTTAAGGAAATTTATGGTGCTGAACATGCTAATGTACAACCACATTCTGGATCAAGTGCAAATATGGGAGTTTATTTATCAGTTTTAAAGCCTGGCGACAAAGTTTTAGGAATGAAATTAGACCATGGTGGACATTTAACTCATGGACATCCAATAAATTTTTCAGGAATTTTATTTGAATTTGATAGTTATGGTGTAGATGAAAAAACTGGTAGAATCGATTATGATGAATTAGAAAAAAAAGCATTGGAATTTAAACCTAAAATGATTGTTGCTGGTGCTAGTGCATATTCAAGAATAATTGATTTCAAGAAATTTAGAGAAATTGCTGATAAAATTGGAGCATATTTAATGGTTGATATGGCTCATATTGCAGGATTAGTTGCAGCAAATCTTCATCCTAGTCCAATACCATATGCCGATTTTGTAACTACTACTACTCATAAAACTTTAAGAGGACCTCGTGGTGGTGCAATACTTTGTAAAAAAGAATATGCAAAAGCTGTTGATAGAGCAATATTCCCTGGAATTCAAGGTGGGCCTCTAGAGCATATTATTGCTGCTAAGGCAGTATGCTTTAAAGAAGCGTTACAACCTGAATTTATTGAATATCAAAAACAGGTTGTAAAAAATGCAGAAAAATTAGCTACAGAACTTATAAATAGAGGTTTTGATATTGTTTCTGGTGGAACTGATAATCACTTAATGCTTCTAGACTTAAGAAACAAAGATGTTACTGGAAAAGAAGCTGAAAAATTATTAGGAGAAGTTGAAATAACAGTAAATAAAAATACTATTCCTTCTGATCCACAAAGTCCTTTTGTAACAAGTGGTATAAGAATTGGAACACCAGCTGTTACAACTAGAGGAATGAAAGAACAAGAAATGGTAATTTTAGCTGAATTAATTTCAGAGACTATTGAAGGAACAACAGATAAAGAAATTTTAACTAATAAAGTTAAGGAATTATGTAAAAAATTCCCACTTTAATATTGACACGAGCGTCTTGTTTTTAGAAGGCGCTTTTTTTGCGTTGAATTTTCAGAACATTCGTAATATAATCAACAAAAGAAATGTAATAATTACTAATATTTTCTGGGGGATTATATTACGAATTTATATGCAGCTGACAAGGAAATTTATGACATTGTAAACGCGGAAATTAAAAGATAAAAGGAAGGTATTGAATTAATTGCCTCTGAAAATATTGTAAGTAAAGCAGTTTTAGAGGTTTCAGGAAGTGAAATGACAAGTGAAGCTTCTACGACCCTAAAGGGTCGAGGCTTCTAATGTAAATTAGTGGTCGCTTTACCAGATTTAGTATTGAGAAATCTTTGCTATGATATTTAACTTATAACATCTTATATTGACGCATCAGACCCTTGCTCTGTTATCTGTAATTAAGTTGGATTTATAGGATAGCTCCTGTGTTACAGATGTAAAAAGCTTTTATATCATTATCGAGATGAAGTCGGATTCTACATATAGTGAAAGTATGTAGATACGCATAACCACTCTTATGAGTGAGTGTTTTTCAGAAAGGACTGAATTAAATGGCACTATATCATTTGATGAAATCTGACTGCACACTTTTGACTTCAGTCATGAGTTAAGTCAGAAAAAAAGTTTCTTTTTTTAAAATATTATAAAATAAAACCTTTACAAAAACCAGTTCTGAACTGGTTTTTTAAGCACATCCATGATATAATAAAACATATAAGAAGAGTTTATTATAGTTAATAAAGGAGAGGTGATTTTATGAAAAAAACTAAAAAAAGAATAAAAACACCCACATATATA
>Ga0256842_1000662_pt1 | contig 30107 bp, 32 predicted proteins | sample 4559240metaG_FD_185973 | JGI IMG/M metagenome (GOLD analysis project Ga0256842, IMG submission 185973) | Hydrothermal vent microbial communities from Guaymas Basin, Mexico - 4559-240 | ecosystem: Environmental > Aquatic > Marine > Hydrothermal vents | place: Mexico: Guaymas Basin | collected... | reverse complement strand
AATTATAATAAGAATCTATTTCATATTGTTCATCAATCCTAGGTAAAATATAATTGCCAATTAAATCTTGTAAATATCGATGAATATATTTTCCATGAATAGGTCTATCATTTTCTATTAATTCTTTAAAAGTAATGTATTTATAATTGGATAATATTCTATTAAAAATAGTATCGTAATTTGAATTTTCTCCAGGTATAAATTCTCTATCACCCTCTTTAATAGAATCATCATTTATAATTCTATTATAAATGATAGCATATGTATAAAATCTATGGTATTCTATTTCATTTAAGAATTTTGTTTTATTTAAATTATATTCTTTACAATACCAATGAATATATCCATGATATTTTCTTATCTTTTCATTCTTAAGCATAATATTTCGCTTCTGTTTTTTTGAGAAAGTAGCGAACTTATGTTTATCCAAATAATCTTCTTTAAAATTAAATGGATTTCTATTCTTACTAATACCTTCTATTAAAAATTCTCTAACAATATCTCTTAATTCAGAATTACCATATTTGGGTAGTGATTTGTGATAATCGTTTTGCTTTTTTAATTTTATTTGTTCACAATTTTTCATTTATATCCCTATATTATTTATTCTCAAAGCAATATGAAATCTTTTACTATCTTTTTCATATTGCTCTAACTTTTGTTTATTATACCATATAACTCATAAATATAAACTTAAGCATGGTATTCTTTATATTTTATCGATTATAAGCAAAGAAAAAATATTTAGCTTTAAAGCTAAATATTTAACGAAAACTTTTATAAAGTTCTAAAATTTATTCCAACTTATAAAAGTTTGAATTCTCTTTTATTTTCGTATGATAAAATATTTAAAACTAATTAATTTATATTATACATTTTACAGGGTAGTATAAACTTCCTTTTTAATAAAAAACCAAACTTCACAGTATAATAAGGAAAATATAATATACAAATACAACAGTTCATATCACATATTATTTTATTATTGAAATTATTATTTAAAAAAGATTAAAGATAATATATATATTCTTAATAGATCTATATAATAAGAGAAGATTAAACATAATAAATTATATTACAAATACAATAAAAAGACTACACTATATTTGATTATATTTTTATGTGGTTTACCACTAAAATTAATTCTAATATTGTGTGAATTGAATTTTTTCAATTCTATAATATTTTTAAATTATTTTTTATTTATTTTTAGAGACCCTCCTAGCCCCCAACCCATGGTGTCTACAGAAGATTAAAAAGGAAGTTTATACTACTTAAAAAGGAAGTTTATACTACTTAAAAAGGAAGTTTATACTACCTTTCATTTTTAAATGCTATAAAAAGGAATAAATATCAGATATCCCCTTTTTAATACTTATAATTGATAGAAAAGGATATATATGGAAATTATAGTTGATAAAGATATAGAAGTTTTAAAAGAACCGATTGATAAAATCTATAAAGTAGTAAAATCAAATTATTTAATAAATAATAAGAGTAAACATAAATATAGTTTGAATGAATTAAAATTAATTAGTCACTTAGTTTCACATATTAAACCAGAGGATTCTAAATTAGAAAGAAAATTTATAAATATAAAAGATCTAGGTTTAGATTATAGCTCTAAACAAAGTAGTAAATATTTACATAAACTATGTAATGACCTTATGTCTAAACCATTTACCATATATAATGAAGAACTTAAACAATACATTACATACAACTGGTTTACAAGTTTAGGATATGGTAATGGAAAAATAAGTTATACTTTTATAGATGATTTAAAACCATATTTGTTAAAACTTAAAGAAAATTTCACAGAATATTATTTATCTAATATTCTAAATCTAAGTAGTTCTTATGATATTAGATTTTATGAGTTATTAAAACAATTTTTAAATACTGGTTATAGAAAAGTGTTTTTTAGTAATTTAAGAGAACTATTATATGTGCCTAAATCTTATACAGCGAATGATGTAAAAAAATTAATAGAAAAAGCACAAATTAATTTAGAAAAACATACAGATATTAAATTTGGATATAAACTTAATAAAAAAAGTAGAAGTTTTGATAATATAGAATTTTACATAGAATCAAACCACTGAGTAGTATAAACTTCCTTTATAAAATTATAAAGGAAGTTTATACTACTCTTCCCTTTTAATTATTGCTTCTATCATTATACTTAAAGAAATCTTCCCGGATTTTTATTGGATTAAAGATCCGGAAAGACTCTATTTCTTTGATCTTTAAATCAATTTTCTCAGTTACATTCTAATAAAGATTTTGTAAAATTTAATTTTATTATTAATTCATCAACTAGAAAATGGGTTAAAAAAATTAAATTAAATTGGATGAAAAGATATATGGAAACTACAATATGTAGAATCCGAACATTAAATTGGTATTTTGAAAATGAAAAAGGGGAAACTTGTGGTAGATGTGATGTTTGTAAAAACATAAATTCATGTAAAACAACACAAAGTAAGTTTATAGAGTTTATAAATAAAAATTTAAGCAAAAACCCAGTAAATTTATTTTCTCTTGAAGGATATGTTGCTCAGAACTTTGAGAAATATAGTTCTTTAGACTATCTATATCAATTAATAATTGATAATAAAATTAATTATGATAGAAAAGACCATACAGTAACATTAAATGAATCAATTGATGAAAAATATGAATTTCAAGAAACAATAGAAATTACGATGACTTTTTAGATGGGGATTTAGCTGAAAGAATTGAAGAATTCTCTATGTATGAATTAATTGAGGTTGATTTAGATCAATTAGACTTAGATGAATGGAATGTTGATGAAGAATTGGTAGAAGAATTTCTTGATTTAGATATAGAAACAATGCCTATACCTTTAATAAGTGATGATTATAGTATTATTGATGGTATACATAGGCTAAATGCTTTACTAAAGTTAAATTATAACAAAGTATATGTATACAGAGGTATTGAACGATTTAAGACTACTTAATGCCTTCTATACTTAAATTTTTTACTTCTAAGCTTAATTCTCTTTTTTTTCGATTTCACCTAAACTCATTTTATCCTTATATTTTTCAATTAGTTTACTAATACCTTACGAATTACTATACTTACCTTATCAGTTATCCGACACATATACTCAAAACTTACGCCGACATAAGTAGTATAATCATCTTTGGGAAATAATTATTGTTATTATACACAAATATAGATGAATTTAATATAAAATTCGTCTATATTAAAAAGTAAATTTAATCATTCCAAATGTAACAATGATAAGTATTAATTTAAATAACCCAAAAAATATAGTCATAAAAACACCTAAAACTTTTACTATTAATTCTAATATAAATATTGTAGTTTTCATTTTATACTCACTTATTACATAGTCAATCAAAAGTTTTCTAAACTTGATTTATTAAATAGACATGTTGCGTCTAAAGTTTAGCTACTAAAAACTTTCTAAAGTATAACATATAACAGCTTTAGACATTTTTAATTTTTTCATTAATTAATCCAAATATTTTTAATTTTTCATCTTTAGTAATCTGCAAGTATACCATATATAGAAATACCTATATAACTAAGTATCATGAATAATAATAATTTTATCATACTTTGTAGAATTAATAACACTAACTAATTCTGTTCTATTTTGATCAGTCAATTTATTATAAACCTTATTTAATGTTTCACCGGTAATATTTATACATTTAATATATTCTCACTTTTTATTTTAAATTATAATAGTATATTATAATTTATATTATATCTAATAAGATCTTTTAAAAAAAAGATCTTATTAGATAAATATATTAAGGTTGTATTATATGGTTGATATTCAAAAAATAATTGATGAAAAAATAATAATCCATTGTGAAACATTAGAGGATGCTATTATTTTTTTAAGAGAAGCAGATGAGTTTGGATTAAAATGGCGTAATGGAAACTCTTATATAGAAGATAATGAATGGAATAGCCATAGAGAACAAACATGTTATTTTTTATCACAAGGTAGTTATTGTGATTTACAATATTATCTAAAACACTCTAGTAAATACAATACACCTATAAAATTTTCAAATTTTAAAGAAAAAGATTTAGATGATTATTTGGATGGATTTGAAGATATAAAATTAGATAGAGAGATGTAATATAATTGATATTCAAAAGATATTAGATGAAAAGATAATTGTTCATTGTGGAACTAAAGAACTTATGAAAGATTTTTTAAAACAAGCAGATATAGAATTAAATTATAATAGATCTTTTTATTAAATTATTTTGTATAATGTATTTAGGTCTTAATTTATTTGTACTTAATATTAAATAAAAACATTTATTTTGTTTACATATAGAAATAAATTCTTTAATTAAAAGATTATCATTTGAAAATAAAACACATCTCTTGTCGGAGATAACTGATTTTCTTAACATATTTAATATTGACAAGTCTGCTCCATTAATAATTTTTTTTGATTGATTATATAAATAGCTTTTACCCCATTTTTTAAGAGTTGGTTCATATCTTTTTATAAAATTTAGTGAGTGAGTAGAGGTTAAGATTTTTTTAAATTTACAATTATATATATCTAAATATTCATTTATTGTATTAATAGATTTTTTTGAGCCAATATTTTCAATATCAACAAACAACATCGTATTTTCAGAATTATTAAATAATTCATATATTTTATCTTCGCAAGATTTAGTCTTGTTTAGCATAAATCTCTTAGAGAACAAGTTACTATATTTTTTTTTGATAATAAATCCTTATAAGTACTAATTATTAAATACTAATTATAAGATTATTATCATTAATACTTTAATAATTAGTATTTACCATAATCCGAAAAATTTAGTTCTTCATTATCTTTTCTAATAATTTTATTTTCTCTACAAGATTTGAAATTTATAGCTAACATATGGGTTTGTTTCAAAATTTTAGAGTTAAGAGCAATAGATTCTTTATATTTAATATTAGTAGCAATATTTGTTAAAATTAATACTAAAATCAATATATTCTTTCCAGTAAATATTTTTTTATTTTTTTCTATCATAGTTCTTATTTCCTTATATTTTTTATATTATATAATATTTTTTATAAATAAAGGCTTAAATAGATAAATCTGTGAAATATCCTTAATTTTATATATTTATTAAAAAATCAAAGATATTTTTAATTTATTAATTTTGCTTTACTTAAAATATTATATAATATAAAAAATATAAGGAATAAACAATGGCAAAAAAAGTTGAAGAAACTAAAATTCAAAGAGTATATGGAAAAACATTTTCTATAGGTGATGTAATTAGAAACAGTAAAACAGGAATTACTTTTTGTAAAATTCAAGCGGGTTTCTTTGGATTTCATACAATTAATTTAATTGAGAATAAAGAAGGTACTTATGACCTTGAAAAACAATATTTTAAAGATGGTGAATATAAAACTGTAAAAATTGGTAAAACTTTCAAAGCAACGGATAAAGATGGTAAAGAAGTTGAAGGAATCACTAATGCAACATTAGGTCTTGACACTAATTGGAGTAAAGAATTAGAAAAAGATATTACTACTACTGGTAATGCTTTATTTATTTCTACTCATCTTTTAAAAGAAGAGGTAAAAATTAATGACGATTTAGCTAAAATTGGTTGGATTGATGGTCGATTTGGAATTGAAATAGATTCAGAATAATATCACAAGCTATATTCTTTAGAATATAGCAAATGGTGTTAAATAAAAATCATTTAATAAAGTATCTTTTGTTATAAATATTTGTTTTGAGTTAAAAAACAAATATTCCGTTTTTATTCCAACACTTAGTTTTTAATTTTATATGAAGTTTCAACATATTCTTTTATAGCAATCATTTGAATTAATTCTTGTTCTTTCTTTAAAATCTTTCATTTAAAGCTCTATCATTTAACATTACCTAAATAGTATCTCTACAATTATATTTATCTTTTATTGATAGTCTTTAAATTTATTATTTTACTATTGTTTTATTTTAAGACAATAGTAAAATAATAATGGAAAATGCCCAATCTTAACTCTTTCAGCAACATATTGATATAATCTCGATTTATGCGTACAATGTTTAGATATTAAAACATCGAACTGAAAGAATCTAATGAAAGGGCATTTGAAGTGAGCAACTTATTTCTTTAGAAACTTCGTAGACGTTTTAATGGTAGTAAACCACCATTGCTATATTTTTACCTTCCAAACTTTAAAAGTTTGGAAGAAAATATACATCAATGAAAACTCACAAGTTAAAGAAAAGTAATATAGATGAGTAACAATTAATAATAAACAACTAACATAACCACTATATACTCATTGTAAGCTATACAAATCAACTAACAAATTATTAATATTAGCCTACATTTTTTCTGTGAGTAATTTTGCAAAGTAAAATCAAATAAATTTTATCTATATTAAATCTAATCTATAACCCAACTATTTGATATAGTAAAGCAAGCTTTAAAATATCTTTATCCAAAGAAAGGCCTATAATTAGACCGTGACTATTTTAATAACCAAATTCAGTTGCTAAAACCTCTGAAATTTCTATTTCAATTGTATTTGAAATATTTCTCAAATTACATTCATCTTCTAATTTTCTTAATTCTTTTTTTAGAATAGGAATTTCTTCAGTATTAACATCTACGATTGCAACTAAAACTTTAGAAAAATAATGATCTTCAGATTTTTGAGCAACTTCAACAACATTTTTAATGTCTAACTTATCAATTTTTTTTGCAGTTTTTTGAGAATTAACAACAGCTTCAAAAATAGAAATTTTATTTTTTACTAATTTAATATCTTCTAAAAGATCAGACACTCCAGTTTTAGAATTAGCATTAAATATTAATTTTTTTAATGTTGCTTCAGTATTTAAAATATCCATAGATAGAACATTTATCTCTTCTTGTTCTTTAATTTTATTGTTTAAAATATCTTGAATTTCTACTTCTAGACTAGTATTTTTAATACTAGCAGATACAGAACCTGTAACTTGATTCATTTTTGCAAATTTAGTAACAAGTAATTGTCTAAATTTATTTGCTTTGTGTAATGATAATTCTAATTTCATATATTCTCCATTTGTTTGTTTGTTTTATACTTAATTTATTAAGTAGTTTATCTTATATAATTTAAGAAAGTATATCTCTACAGTTTATATATAAACTTACTGAAGCACACCATGTATTACATAGATTAACTTAGTCTAATAGTGGGTTCGAACCACAACTTCAGGCAGTGACTAATATTATACCATATTTATATCGAATCGAACGACTAATATCGTATGCATCAGTAAATTTATATTTATATTTATATCAAATGAAAGCTTAAAATAAGTTTAAAAACATCTCGTCTTTTGTTATATTTATTAAATATAACAAAAGAATAGTATATATTAAATTTATTTCTATAATATTAATTATATACTTAAACTGTAACATCAATAGTATTTCCAACACCAGTTAAAGCCGCAGCTGTCTTTGATAAAAAAATTTTATGAGTTTCTTCAGCAATTTCAGCAATTTTTTTCACATTTGCTAAATTATCCATTATATTATTATTAATTTTTTTATTAAAATTCTTATTTTCTATTTCTAAATCTATATTAATAGATTGATGATTAATAGAATTAAGATTTATTCCATATATTTCACTCATTATTTATCCTAGTAGTATATATAATTTTAATCTAAATTTTAATAATCTATAATTAAAAATAAAATAATATTAATGTCTGGATTATTCCAGGGATTATAGTGTAAACAATATCCATTATAGAAAATTTATGATTTGGATGATAAAAATCATAAACTTCTTTTAAAAATGCAATAATAAATACAAGACTAAAACTAATAATTGATGATATAAATAATGGAAAGAAAAATAATAATATGTATATAGATATATTATATATAAAGAATCCATAAAAAAAATGATCTAATTTATCCTTTTCATTAATGTCTTGCATTAATTTTAATAATTTTTCCATTTTATATTTGACTTAATGGAAATTGTTTAATTTTATTTAAATCAACTTCTAATCTAGTGTTTTTTCTTTGTACATCTATTAATCCAACAGTAAAATCAAATTCTTCATTGATTTGATCTTTATATCTTAACTTTTCACCAATATTTACTTTAAAAACAGTCATTTTATTCACTTCCAAACAAGTCAAACTTGTATTTTCTACAACTCGTAAATGATATTAAACCACTTACGTTTGTAAAGGCAATCAATATATTTTGTATAACAATGCCTACTATTTCTAAATTTGAATTAATCAAATTTAAGTTCTCTTATTGCCATTAAAATCTAGTCAAATTAGGGTTTATAGTTCCTATTCTTCTTATATTTTAAATAGTATAACATATTATTGATAAAAATACTCTTAATTATATTGATAATTCGTAATCTTTTTACTTTAGAAACTAAATTAAACTCAAAAAGTGTAAATACACCTAGAAAAATATGTTTCAATTGAAAAACATCTTTATATAATAAAGCTTCATCATCGAGATCTAAATCTTAGATATGATTTAGATCATTTAAGTCTTCTTCTTCATAAATTCCTTCTATTTTTAAACCATAATCTTTATATTCTCTATAAAGATTATCTGCAAAATCAGCACAATAACCACTATTTATCTCTTGTGGAGTTATTGGCTCTCCATCATTCCATTTTTTAACCTCTTCATATAATATTTTAGTAAAATTCATCATTATAATTACACTTATCTATACAAATTTCACCCTTTTTATATTCTATTAAATTTTCTTTTACATAACATTCTATTAAAGTAATTATATCAGAATTAATATTTTTTGAATAACTAATACATTTATCTGACAGTAAAGACCCTTCAAAATTAGGATGAAACTTTTTTAATAAATTATTATATTCTTTACTAAAAGAAATAGCATGTTCTTTTAAAAATGATAAATCATCAATTGAATTTTTTAACATTAAAAAATCTAATAATTGCCAAACATTAATTAACTTATTATTTATAATATAAAGACTATCTCTAATTCTAGAATCATCTTCTTTAAAATTGAAATATCTTTTTGAATTCTTATAACCACTAGGAAAGATATCGCTTTCGATAAAAATATTTTTATCTAATAAATCTAGCAATGTTTTATTATCTGATTTAAAATTTTTGTCTAGAAATTCTATAAATCCTTTTTCAACATTTTTAATAATATAATGATCATCTGCATTTATATGTTCTTCATCTAAGTCATCAAAATTAATTTCAAACAATACTGTATATTCAAATTTATTTAACCCTTTAGCAGAATTTGCATAAACTTTAGCTAGTTTTTTATCTGTTGTTAAATAAATTGATTTATTGGAGATACCATTTAAGGACATATATTCAGTATGTGAAACAATTTTATCTCCAGGAGAAATTAAACCATTTTCTAAAATATCATCTAAAGATTCTTCAGTAAGATTTGAACCATGATATAAAATTATATATATCCTAAATCTCTAAATCTAAATTATTATCTAAATCTTCTATAACATTTTCGAACTTAGATAATAAAGTTTCATTTAATTCTTCATTATATGTTAAAAAACTTTCTATATCTCTTGTTATTGAAGAAAATGAATCTTGTTTAAAAAAAACATCATCAATATCTGTTTTTTGACTAAAAATAAAAGATTGTTTTTCATATGAGGTCATATCACTATCTATAATATTTAAATATTTATTTAGAATATCTATATATGTAATTCTATATTGTTCTATTGTTATTTCATCTTTTCTAGAAAAGATTTCTGGAAAAAGATCTTTATTATTTTCTAAATTATAAATTAAGTCTTCTATTCTTTTATAATCACTCATAAAAGGTTTATTATATGTTTTAAGAATTTCTAAATATCCAAAAGATTCTTGAGTTTCTTTATTTTTATCTTTATATAAAACTTGACCATCTGATTCAACTTTTGTAACCTTTCCAAATCCAAATTCATTTCCAAGTCTGAAAGAATTATATAAACTATTATTATCTTTTAAAATATCATAATGTTTATTAGGAATAAAATTTATACTTTTTATTCCATTTTCTTTAAATTTTTCTTTTTCATATTCACTAGATAAAACTATATTTATAGTCTTATTTTTTTTAATTATATTAGTCATTTTTAATCCTTAAATTTATCTATCAAAATATTTATCTAACATTTCTTCTTCTATCTTCAATAATAATAGTTGAAGTTTTTCTTTTCTTTTGTGCTAACAAAAACAAAAGATCTAAACCTTCTTCAATCATTGTTCCAAAAAAGTAACCTTCTCTTTCTTTTTTAGGCAATACGATCAAATCCATTATTCTATCTATACCTATTGCATATCCTACTGCAGGAGTTGGCTTTCCACCCAATTCTTCAACTAACTTATCATATATTCCACCACCAGCAATTGCTAAATCATCAGCAATAAATTCAAAAGCTGTTTTATTATAGTAATCTAATCCTCTAACTAAGTTAGAGTCAATTTCATATTCAATATTAGAACTATCTAACATAGATTTTAATTTTATAAAATCAGTATCACATGTTTCACAAAGAGATTCTACTATATTTGGAGCATCTTTCAAGATATCTTGACAATTATCAACTTTACAATCTAAAACTCTTAATATATTTTTTTTGATCTTCTTTTGCAATCAGATCAAAAAGTTTTTTTAGGTTCTACGAAATTTAATAATTCTTTTTTATATTTTGGATTACAATCATTACAACCCAATGAATTAATTTTTAATTTACTTTTAATCCCCAATTCTTTAAATATATCATCTAGCATTAGTATCATTAAAAAATCTTCTTGAACTTTTGCATTTCCAAAACTTTCAGCACCAAATTGTCTAAATTCTCTAAATCTACCTTTTTGAGGTTGCTCATATCTAAACATGGAGCCATAATAATAAACTTTATATTTTAAACCTTCTACTCTATCCATTTTATTTTCAATAAAAGACCTTGTAATACCAGCAGTACCTTCTGATCTTAATGAAATATCTTCTTTGCCTTTATCTATAAAACTATACATCTCTTTACCAACAATATCACTTGAATCTCCAGCACTTCTCTGAAAAAGCGATATATCTTCTAGTATTGGTGTTTGTATATATTCATAATTATATTTTTTTGTGATTGATACTATTTTATTTATAATAAATTCGTATTTTTCACCATCTTAAAGTCTTAAATCCTTCATTCCTTTTAATTTTTGCATAATAATTTCCTGTATTTTTAAAGATTATTATAATCTTTATATTGTTGTAATTATATAATTTAAGTTTTCAAAGAAATATTCTATTACATCTCTATAAAATCATCATCTAAATGTTCTGTATCTAATTTTAATATTGGATTAAGCTCCTTTAAATTATACTTTGAAATAATATCTTGAATATGTTTTTCAAGAGTAGACGATTGTCTAGAATTTATATGCATATAATTTCTATCTTCAGTAATAAGAATTTTATTAAGCCATTTATCTAATTCTATAGAAGCTTTTTCATTATACTCGTAAGTTGTAACAAATCCTTCATATTTATTATTAATAATCTCATCTATTTCAATATCAGTATTAGTATCTAATACTTTATATAGTTTTTTATTTATAATTTCAAGTTCATTTTTTAAATCTCTAAGTTTATTTAAGTTATTATGATATATATCTTGTTCAACTATATCGTTTGGTTCAAATGATAATTGAGTTGTATTATGCTCTATATCTCCTTGAACTTTATGTATACTTATCTCTATACTATGTCTTTTATTTTTTAATTCTTCTGTTTTATTCATTTTATTACCTTTCTAATATATTTTCATTAGATTTTTCTCCGATAAAATCTTTTGCTAAATTTGATTTAAAACCTTCAAAGCTATCATGATTTAATAAATCATCTATTTCTTGACTTGGTGTTAAATTTACTAAATCTTCTACTTTATTAAAAAATTCTTCACTAACCTTATCTTTAATATTTAATAAAGATGCATAAATTGGATTAATACTGTCTGTTATTGGGAAGTATTTAGAGTTCAGTGGTGAATTGGTTAACTTTTCAAAATACTCTTCATTTATAGACTCTTTTAGAATCAATTCTAATTCGTCTTTATCATTAGATTCAATTTTATAATCTCTTAATGAATTATTTAATAATCTTTTATATAATCCATCAAAAATATCTATAAATAGTTGTTCATTATTTTGGAATCCTAATTGATTATTTTCGTCTAAATCAACCCTATAATGTCTTTTTATATCTGGATATTGAGATTCTAAAGAATTCATCTCTTGATCTGTAAATTTTAAGTTGATAGAGATTGGAGCTTTTCTTTTTGAAAACATTCCCCAGTCTATTAATTCAATATGATGATCATAATTAAAAGAGAATCCTTTTGTATTTGGATTTCTTTCTTTAGCGATTTCTAATAAAGAAGTAAATAATTCTTGAAATTCTTCTGGAAAAACCTCTCTTCTTCTATCATCATTTACAATAGTGTTGTAGTATTTTTCAAAGCTATCTAATTCATGAAAATCAACAGACATTGTTGACTCAAAATTAGTATTTGAAAAATATAATGTATCAGATAATGAATTAGAATTAGTTTTAATTATTCTATATTCATCTGATTTATCATTATAAACTAAACATTTAGGGTTGTCACCTTTAAGTTCTGCTTTTAAAAATACAGTTTGTATAGAATTTTTTTTAAATTCTATAAACTCTTGTTTAATTAATTTCATAGCATCTCTTGTAAACAATTTTAACATATCTTCTTTATTTTGCCTTATTTTTATAGCTTTAGGAGAATCATCTAGTATTGTATTATCCATAATAGATGCTTTTATTATAGCTATTTCTATATTTCTCTTAATTTTCTTTTCTATTTTTTCAAACATATAAGTTTTCCTATTTATTTATTATTTTAAATTTAATTATATAATATAAAATAAAATATTTTATATTATATAATTAAATGATAGTTAGAGATGAATTTAAAATTTTATTACATAGATATTTATAGCCATTTGGATTGTTTAGATTATAAACAATCCAAGCTAATACTAATAACAATTATTATAATTTTATTTTTAAAAATTCATCTCCTTTTATAATGTTCTTTTTTTTAATCCGTTAGCAACGTCTTGAATAAAATCAATTAACCAATCAACATCATTAAATACTTTGATTGCTCCACCATAATTATAATAGTGAACATATTTTAAATCATTTTCAATCATTAATTCAACAAGATTCTTGTCTTTTTGAATTTTCTTTACAAAAGCTTTTTTAATCATTTTTGCAAAAATTTCTTTTTGTTTAATATTTAATGGTTTTAAATATTTAGACTTTTCTGTTCCAAATTTTTTTGCTTCCCAACCCTCATAAGTGGCATATTCATAAAAACTTTGACCAGTAGCTAAATATGCTTTCATAAAGAACCAATATCCTTCAATTGTTTTAAAGTTTACTTTTTTACCCATATGTTCAAGTTCAATATTACATTCTGCAAAATTAGATAATTTTCTACCTAATAAAGTTTTACCTTTTGAGTAAATATTAATATGCTCTTGACCATCTAATAATTCATTAATATTGTCATCTTCATATTTAATATCTTGATTTGTTAATGTATATTTATCACCTAATAAAATAATTTCACTTTTATATCCAGCACTTATTCCATAACCATTATCAACTCTTTTTCCAAGCTCAACTATAATTGGCTTTCTTTTATTAGATTCTAGAGCTTCATAATCAAGTTTAGAATATAATAATTCAATTGTTTCATAACCTAAACCATCAGATAGTTCAAGAATTTGAAATTCTCTTCCATCTTTGGTTACAATCTTTTTATATGCAACAAGAATTAAAGTTACTTGTTTATGAGTATTATCTAACCCTGGCCAATCTGTTTCAGATTCTAACCAATCTTTTTTAATATCTTTAAGACTACAAAACTCTACCCTTAGACTTTCATTTTTAATAATAGATGCTTGATCTAAATCTCTAATAGATAATAATGGTAAATTAAATCCTTTTTCATTATTCCAATCCATATCTTCTTTAAAGATATCAATATTAATAAGTTTTTTATAAAACTTTTCTTTTCCTTCAGATACTTCAATATCTAATATTATTGGATCACCAATATTAATATTGTTTTTATATCTAAATACTTGGTCTTTAGTTAAATAAAATTTTGCCTCTATATTATTTATATCAAATATAGAAATATTAAAATAAATTTCTCCATTTTCAGATTCTCCATTTATAATATCTTTAACTATTGCTTTATATTTAAAAATTCCTTCTATTTCAAATGGATTTAATAAAAGGTTTAAATTAGGAATATCTTCAATTCCTTTAAATACATATTCTCTATTTAATATAGAGCCAAAGTTAGATAAAGAACCAGTTGCTTCATATTCTACATTTGATAGATGAATTATTGAACTATTTTTAATTATATCTTTATTTATTGATGTTAATGTAACATTTGTCAATTTATTTTTTGAAGCTAATGAGATTGCTTGTATCATAAATACTCTTTTAGATTCCAAAGTTTCTTTTACTAAAGAATAATCTAAATTATTTTTAATATCTTCTATTAATAAATAATGTGTATTTAAATCTTTAACAACTTTGTTCCTTGCTTTAATTACTTTAGTTAATTCTTTTTCATCAATTTTGGTGTCAACAACTTTTATTTCTTCTTTTTCTTTATCATCAAATAAATCATCAAACATTAAGACTAAAGAGCTATTAGAAGATGAACTAAATTCATCTTCAACTGAGTGTTTACTCTTTTTAATTTTTATATTAAATAATTTACTAATAGTAGAATTTTTAGATCTTAATAATTTTTCTAAAAGTAAAGGTAATAAATATTTTCTATCTTCTAAATTAAAAAGTTTGATATATCTTTCACTTAATGGTAATTCTAAAGAATTATCTTGAATAAGTTCAATATTTTTTTCTATTAAAGAGTTTAAATATTTTGATTTTCCATTTAATCTATCAAGATAATTCTCTTTATCTTCAGTAATAGGTAATGTATTTATATTCTGAAAAAATAAAAACTTATTAATAGTATCTTTATTAATATTAAGACAATCTAATGCTCCAACATAAATTAGGTTTTCTATTGTTTTATAAGAACCATTATTATTTACAATAAATCTATTTAAAAAATCTCCAAAATCTTTATATTCTCCATTTAAACATCTATCGTCAATAACATTCTTAATATCTTTTGCTGAAATTCCTTTAATATTATCTAAACCATAAATAACAGTGTCTTCAATAATATCAAATTCAAAATTAGATTTATTAATGTCAACACCTAATAATTTAATATTATTTTTTTTACTATCTACAATATACTCAGATAACTTTTCAACATCATCTGCATTATTAAAAAATATAGAAGCAAAAAATTCTAAAGGATAATGAGCTTTTAAATATGCCATTTGCATAGATACATTTGTATATGCATAAGCATGAGATTTATTAAAACCATATCCTGCAAACTTTTTAATATATTCAAATAAGTTATCTGCTAAAAATTTTGTAATATCTCTTTCTTTTAAAGTTTCTTTCTTATCATCTTTAAAAAATATAAGACCAATACTTTTTTTGGATATTTCTTCCTTATCACTATCTTTTTGTTCAGGGTTTATTGTTTCATTTATCTCTTTAATAGATTTTAAAGAAATATTTCCATCATAATAAATAACTAATTCATGATATATCGCTAATTTTTTTAATACATCAATATTATGATAATTACCTTTATATTTTTTTAAAGTCCCATCAACAAATTGACCTTTTAAATTATCTAATTCTTCTTGGTTTTTCTTACCCATAGCTCTTCTAACTAAGTCAGCTCCACCAAGTGAAAACCCACCAAGTTCTTGTACAATTTTCATTATTTGTTCTTGGTATACCATTGTTCCATGAGTTGATTTAAGTATATTTTCTAATTCTTTAAACTCATAATATATATTTTCTGGCTCATTTTTATTTTTAACATACATATCTGTCATACCAGATTCCATTGGTCCAGGTCTATATAAAGCAGTAATAGCAACTAAATCGTCAAAACAATCTGGACTAACTCTTTTAAGAAGGTCTTGCATACCATCAGATGAAAATTGAAATACTTTCTTTGTGTTTTGAGTATCAAATACCTTTTCAAAAATTCCTTTATTTTCATACAATAAAACTTCATTATTTATAATGGCATGAACTTCATTTCTTTTTTCTATACCATATATTTGTTCAATAAATTGAAGTGTTTTATCTATCTCTTCAAGTGATGCTAATCCAAGGAAATCAAATTTAATATTAATATAATCTTCAACAAATTTACCATCTAATACACTAACATGAATTCCACCAATAATCATATAACCATTATTTAAATAATTATTTTTAGGATCTAGTATTAATAATCCAGCAGCATGAACTCCATAATTTGCTATAGTACCCTCTAGTTTTCTAGCTAAATCTATAACTTTTCTAATATTATTATTAGAATGATATAAATTTACAAGATATGGGCTATAAAATTTAGAATCTTCATTAAATACCTCTTTAAAATTAGAACCAACTTTAGCAAATGCTATTCCAGAAATTCTAGATGCTAATTCAATATAAGGAGTACCTTTTAATTTAAATCCAGAACTATTTGCAAAATCATCACCAAGAAATTTACATACAGCACTAATTGCAGATTTAGCTTGATAAGTATCTCTTGTTACAATTTTTGCAATTTTTTCTTTACCATATAAAGCTGTTTGATAATCTTCAATTAAAGATTTACCCTCGAGATTATCTTGATCCTTATATTTTAATTTTATAATATCTACAAATTTTTTAATTGTTATATCTGATGAATAAATATCCTCGTCAAGAGATAATAATAATTTTACTTTTTTTATTATACCATGCATATCCATATCAACATCTGGAAGAGAAACTCTTTCAGGATTTAAATATCTCTCAAAAAGTAAATGCTTTTCTGTAGATTTAAATTCTAGCATTGGATCTACATTAGTGATTCTAAAAGCCCATGAAACTACAGATCCTGCTGCTGAATTATGCACAATATAATTTGTTGTAGTGTAAGAATGATCATCTTCTACTTTAAAATCATATACTTTAGTTTTTTGATTTTTCAATTTAGTAATTTTTCTAACTCTTAATTTTATAAAGTTTTTTTCAATTTCATATATATTTGGATTAACTCTAGGAACATTATGAACACTTTTTACTCCAGGAAAAGTACACATATATGCACTATTACCTTCTTTTAATTGTACCGAATTATAAACTCTATTTAATTTTGTTACTGTACATGGAATTCCTACTTGAAATAATAATTGTTTTAATTCAATAGATAATCTTTTGGAAATAGAAGCTATTCTAATTCTATTAGTAAATTTGTCTAAATGACTATCTGCTGCAATATATCCATCAATTACATCTTTTATCTCTTTTTTTGGTAAAGAAAAAATAAAGCTAGGGAAATATTTAGAATTAGATTCAAAGTTGTATTCTTTAAAATTATTTTCAATAAAAGAATGAAAAAAGTTGTCATTGATATCTATAGAAATTACACTTTCTTTCTCTGAAATAGAATAACTATAATTATTTTCTTTTATAAAACCTAATGTTTCTTCTATTCCAATACTATCATCCATATGAAATACTAAGTTAATAGCTTTTCTATTTAAATTTTTTCTAATACATCTATTACCAATCCATCTACCAATAAATTTTCTAAATAAATATGTATTATCTAAAGTACTTTTAATAACTCTTTGGTTTAATTTTGTCACATAATCATACCATATATCTAATGTCTCAAATTCATTAAGAATATAGTTTGATATTTTGTCAATATCTCCCTTTTTCATCAAGATATTATTATCTTTGACATAATTATAAAATCTTTTTAATGTTGCCTTTGTAATATTTAATTTATTAGATAAATCTTTTATAGAAAAATTATTTTGTTTATTCTGACTATGTTTATATGTAATAAATCCATTTTCTAATTTATAATTAATTTTTGCATTATTAAATCTAGTTAAAGACCAACTCTTTTTATATTTAACTTTATATTCTGGAATTGGCAAATAAAACCAATCTTTATTAGTTATATCTTTTGCTTCTTTCCAAGTATTATTTCCACAATATATTTTATGGTCTTTTGTTAATATAATTGGGTTTAATGAATCTCCATAAAAAGTTTCAATTTTTAATAAATCTTCTTCAATATCATATACATAAGTTTCTTCAACATTCTTAACTTCATTATTATGAGATATAACTTTGTCACCAACGTTAATTTTATCTATAGATTTGCTTTCTAATTTTCCATTATTATTAATATAAACTTCTGCATCTTTTGTTAAACAACCTCTTCCTGGACCCGCTAAACCACCAATGGTTTTTGTTAAAACTTTTAAGAAATCATCAACTAATAGTGTATATCCATCAAATTTCATATCATTAATAATTTTAATTTCAAAATCAAATCTTTTATTGTAATATGCTTGAGCTTCTTTAGATATTTTATTTTCAATAAATTTTGAATCTAAACCTTCTCTAGCTTTAACTTCAAAATATCTTTGCTGTATCTTAGTAACATTATCTTTGGTATTATCATTAAGATTATATAGATTACCATCTATATCTTTTAAAGACTCTAATTCTTTAAAAAGTTTAGATCTTTTAAGTTTAATAAATTCTAAATCTTCAATTAATCCTGGGATATTAACAGGATCTTGTGGGATTTTTTCACAAGGAACTAAATCTAATGTTATATAAGTATCATTGGAATTAGTATTTGTTTTATAATTTTCAAATATAGTATTATTATTTAAATTATAAATATTATCATTGTATTTATGACATCTAATTTCATGAGAATCATAATCTTCTTCAAGATAAATATTAGGGTTTGTATATAATAAATTAACATTATCAAATTCATCTAATATATCTCTTTTATATTTATATAAAAATAAATCACTTTTATACATTTCTACATTAACATAATTATTATCTCTTAATATAGTATATAATGTTTCAACAATAAGTTCTTTCTTTTGTTCTATACTATTAAAATTACTATTGTCCATAAATAATATTTTTTCTATTAAACCTTGATAACTACCTAGAGTCACAGTTAAATCTTTATTATTATTTAATTTAGTAAAATAATCTAAAGATATATATGGATTTTTATATGCTTCTTCTCCATCAATTTTATCTTTATAACTATTTGCTAATATTTTTGGAATTAATCTTATTCCATCTTCATTATTTGCAATAATATTAATTTCAAAATCAATAGAACCAATTTTTAATAATGTTGATACACCATAATTAATAGAAATTTGTTCAGTATGATCTTTATTAAATTCTTTTAATGCTTTCTCTACTTTAATATAATTAACCATTGAATTAAAGTCCATACAAATAATATTTGTATTTCCCTTATCTAATTCTACTTGAAAAAATTTCTTATATTCTGAAATACTTCCAATAACAGTTGTTAAACTGTTGTCTTTTGTAGCAATCGAACCATCGGTTCTAAAATAAGTATATATTTTTTCATTTGGAATATTAATACTTACATCTTGATCTTCAAGTTGTAATATTTTTCCAAATTCTTCTTCAACTAGAGGAATTAATAATTCCTCTTCTAATTTATTTTTAAAATAGTAGAATATTGCTTGAGTTAAATAGTGAGACATTGTAAACTCTTTACCATAAGCATATTCTTCTTCATCTGTCATTTCTAAAACTTCGCCATTAGAAATAGATTCTCTTAATTTAATTTCATTTTCATCGAATTCTTTTTTATCAGATATCATTTTATCTATTTCATCTTTTTCAAATATCTTTGATGACTTCATATCTGTTATAATTTTAGAGAATTTTTTAGTAGTTAATTTATTAATTTTATCTTCAAATTTTTCAACACCACCCAATTCTTTATTTAATTCAACAAAAACTTTATAATAAAGTATACTTAAATCAATTTGTTTTTCTAAAATTGGATTTCTTTTTTGTTTATTAATATTATCTAATTGTAAAATTAAATGATTTTTAATAACTTGATAGTCAAGAAAATTTTCATCTTCTAATTTTAAATAAAATAAACTTCCAATATTATCTTTTAAAGGTATGATTTCCATTGAATTTTTATCTCTTATACCTAATTTTGATAAGTAGTTAGTTTTCTTAGAAACAATATTTTTTAGAAATCCAAATCTTAAGAACTTATCTAACAATATAGAGTATGCATCAATTAGTAATTTAGAATCCCAATAAGCACCATGAACATCTCTTTCTTTTATATTTGTTAAATACATCATATAATCTAGTTTATGATTTATTTCCGTAGGTATATTCTCTTTTTGAATAGCAATTAATTTATCTTTTGGAAATTCTTTCTTAAATAAAGATAATGTATCTAGTATTTCACAACCAATATGTTTTAATTTATTTGAATTAACGGGAATGTTTAAATTGAAGTCATTCACAGCCTCATTAATCATACCAACATCGAAAGGAGCGTTATGAGCAATAAGAATATCACAAAGGTTTATAATTCCCATTAATTCTTGAATATATGATGACATATTTTCAGCTTCATCATTACCTTCTAAATCTATTTTATATTCATCTAAAATAGATGGTGCTGGTTCACTTAATATTTCATTTGAAATAGTCATATTAGTTTCGGCATTTAAAAAAGGTAAAGAAATATTATGAACATTATATGCTTCTTCTGGAATATCTACATGAAAAGGATTATGTCCATCTAAGAAAGGATTAAAGAATAATCTAAAACCTAAATCTGTTTGTGAATCATTTAGTGATTTATCACTAACACTTCCTTCCAAAATAGGAATGATTGATTTAAATCCATTATTATCAATATTTTCAATAGAGAATATACCACCTATTTCTATTATTTTATCAACAACACTAATTGATGTATTCTCTATTTGAAATTTATTATAATATTTACCAGTAGTTTCTGTATCAAGAGTTATTATTAATCTTTGATTAGGATTTAAAGATTCAATTATTGAATATAATTTATTTTTTAAATTAATAAGATCTAATAGTTTTGGTTGTGTAATCGTATTCAATGATATTCCTTTTTTTATTATTAAAATTATAGTGTAAAAGCTCTTAAATCTAAATTAAAAAAGTGTAGTTTTAATAATTCTTTTTTAATAGCTCTTAGCAAAAATCCCAAATGGTCTTTAGCCTTTGGGATGAATGTGTTCTTATCCTTGCCTTTTTTATAATATTGTAGTATAATTATGTAAAGATTAAATCAATAAAGAGTTACAAGTGTTAAAAGCTTATAAATATAGAATTTATCCAACGAAAACACAAATAACTCTTATTGAAAAACACTTTGGTTCTACTAGATTTTTATATAACTACTTTTTTAGATTATCGACAAAAAGAGTATTCAAAAGGTGAGCAAACTTGCTTGCAAAGTTGATGCGATGTGAGCGCAATCTATTATAATTCTAGAATTATTTATAGGCGTTAGCAGTCGAATCCTGACATATAAGCTAGGCTTGACCTAGTTATAAAGGAATAATAAAAAAGTATCTTATAATATAACTCAAACTGAACTAACTAAACTTAAAAAACTTGAAGAGTATGAATGGCTTAATGAATATGGAAGTCAATCTTTACAAATGTCACTAAGAGGCTTAGATAATGCTTTTGGTAAATTCTTCAAAAAACAAGGTGGTTATCCTAAGTTCAAATCAAAAAAAACATACTCATCAAAGTTTTACAACTCCTTAGAATATCAAAGTAGCTAATAATAAAGTATATCTACCAAAGTTTACAAAAGATGGATTAAAAGTAAAACTTCATCGTGAGATACCAAAGGAAGTAATGCTCAAACAAGCTACAATCTCACGACAGAATAATCAATATTTTATAAGCATTCTCATAGATGACAATATATCTATACCTAAACCTAAACCTACTAAAGCTAAAACAACAGTAGGCATAGATATGAGTATAACTAATTATCTTATCACAAGTGATGGAGTTAAATATCCAAACCATAGATATTATAATAAATCTCAGAAAAAGTTATGGCTTAGGTCAAATATATAATAGAAATACGGTAGGAACTATCGAAATATAAGCTTGTGGAGTGTTATCGAGTTTCTAGCACTTGTTAGAAATCACAACATTATGAAACAAGAAGCCCAATTGTATAAACTTGTTTAGAGGTTGGGTAGTTCACTTGCTTATAATTAATAAGGAATATATGAAAAAATGTGTCGTATATATTCTCAGAAGAGTTCTAAAGGATAATTAATAAAAACTACACAACAACTTTTAAAAATATTAGAACTAGACATATTATGTCCAAAATTTTTTAGTAATTATCACTACTCTTCTTTATTATAATTAATAAAGAAAAGGGTTAAGATTAATCATTATTTATAATTGCCATTTTCTATATCAATAATTTTAGTTTCGTCATTGAAAACAATTTTCCATTTTGGTTTAATAATTTGTTTTTGTTTAATTTCAAAATCTAATGGTAAATCTTTTTTATTCGCATTAGTTGTATCTTTGATAGCACTATGTTCTTCTTCTTGAATATATGTTCCTGGGACAATAATAATAATTTCTCCATTTGGATTTGAAATAGACATTAATTCTTTACTATTAAAATTTATTGTTTTTAATCCAGTACTTAAATTTAAAACAATATCTAAAGTACCATTTGATTTAATATTATAATGATCAAAAACACCACCAGAAATATTTAACTTTACAAATCTACCTAATTCTTTAAAATCTTCAATTTTTAATACATTATTATCAATAATAATACTTATAGGTTCTCTATTTATTAAACAGTCTTTTAATAAATGTAATATTTGAACTTGGATTTTATTTTTTAGATTCATATTTAATTCCTTAATTTATTGATGAAGTATATCATAAATAAGCTTAAAGTTTTCTAGAGTTTATATATCTATTGATAATTCTTCATCTTTTATATTGTCAAATCTAGATAAATAAGTAATGATTGTTTTTATCAATAAACAAATAGTTAACATCTGGATTTGGATTATTATTATTATAAAAATTTAAATTTGAACATGTTGCACCTATTTCAATTAATTTTTTAAATAACATTTCATTAGTATTAAAATAAGTTTTACTTATTGAAGTGAAAGACATATGATTCCTTTTATTTATTAGTATCTAAAGTTTAATTATATATTATATTATATTATAATCTAATATAAGGAAATAATTTGAAAAATTTCATAGAATACAAATATAACTATAAATTGATAAAAATAATGTTTGATTATTGTTCATCTGGTTTATGGGGGTCTAGCAGCAGAAGTTTATACGGTGAGATGATAGATTATGATTTAATTAGATTAGATCCTAGAACATCTAGATTATTAAATAAATGGATTTATAATATAGATTGTTTATTTACATCACAAATGATGAAAGAGAGGGCTAATAATAAAATATATCACAAATTAATATTAAAAGATTCTAGATTTATTAATTTAGAAAAAGATATTAAGATTGTTAAAAGAAGATTAGAAAGACAATATAAAAATGTTAAGTTTGTTTTATTTAGTGAAAGAGATTCAATATTAAATAAAAGAGATTATATTAAATAATCTCTTTTAAAATATCTTTTTTATAATCCTTAATAATAAACATATACTTCAATGGAATATAATAATTTGTTGCATCTAAAACAAAACTACTATTAATTCTATCTCCATAATTATTCTTATTATTAAATAATCCTTTAATATAAGGTTCTTTATTTGGGTTACTTTTAGCTATACTTTTTAATACACCAACACTATTATTTGTATCAAAGAATATTAATGTATTTTTTTTCAATAAAAGTCTTTTATTAATTAATGTTTTAAAATATTCATTATTAATTAAATATGTTTCATCAAAGTGCCAATCAAAAGAAAATATCCAATCTTTTAAAAAGTTTTTTTGTTCTTCTATATCCATATTTTTAAAATCATCTTGAGATCTTTTATTAATATAAAAAGCTTTCATTGTTGGTTTATATTTAAATTTTTCAGATGATGTAATTTTAGTATAAGCATGATAATCGTATGTATCTATTTTATCATTATTAAAATTATATGATTGTCTTCCATCTTTTGTCCAATTTTTTTCTTCCAACATCATAAAATTACTTTTTAATTTTGAAGATTTAATGCTAAAATATTTTCCAGATAAAGATTTTAAATCATAATCATCATAATCACCTCTTTCTCTTACTTTATAATCTAATGCATTATCTTCAAGTTCTATATCATTTTTTATTAAATTAGAATATGTTCCATATTCTCCAAGCTTTCCTATAAAAATATTCATAAAGATTTCAATTAAATCTCTAATACTAGAACCACCTGCCCTAGTTTTTTTATGTTTATCTTTACCTTCAAAAGCAAATTCAAATGTTTTTTCTAAAATTTCTAATGGAATTTTATTAGAGTTATTTAAATTTTTAAAATTTCTACTCCATCCTTGAACATCTAAAATATAAATATTTTCTTTATTCCATTTATAAGAGATATTACTAATATCTAAATCAGAAATACCTACAATACTAGTAGGTCTAATTTCTGGAAATTTTTTAAAGAATTCTTGAGGTTCTAAATTAGTATTTTTTAAAGAGGTTGTATTTTTCTTTTGTTTATACATATGTATATATCCTTTAACCTATATCTCTAGAAGTATTATTTAGTTTGATTTTTATAATTATTTTATAGAAGTTTTAATTTTAGAACATTTAACATTAGTTTTATTATCTATCATATAAAAAATATTATTTTCTAAATTATTATTTTTATTTGAAAATTCAACTAATACATTTTGAGTTAGCTTTTCACAAAAAAGTGTAATTACTTTTCTATTAGTAAATTCTGTTGATATAACTTCATAGTTTATATCAACTTTTAAAGCTTTTTCTTCTTTTTTTTCTAATAATATTAATAAGATTAATAAAGTAAAAATTGAAAACATAGCTATCATAGATAGCACAAATTTTATATTTATATTTTTAAACACCTTTTTCTCCTAATTTACCATGTAAATCCAACCATATGTTTTTTGGATTTCCAATATATTTAACATCATCAATTTTAAAAAAAGAATAAGATTCATTCTCATCGTTTATAGCTGTATTATTTATAGATTCCCAAAATAACCAATCTATAGACCCAGTTTTGTCATTCAATTCTTCAGCAAGAATTTTTAAAATATTATCTATAATAATATTTTCTGTAATTATAGTAGTATCGCCACCCAAAGCTTTTTCTAATGCTTTATCTTTAATATGTGATTTATCTAATAATGTTTTGCACTCGTTAATTAATGATTCAAATGTTTCAAATTTCATATTTATCCTTTCAAAATATTAACATGTAGATAAGTAAAAACAATCTTCAAAATCATCATCAAACATTCTACTATCTTCTAGTTCTTCAGCTCTTAATATAATTCTTTTTTGTTGTTCTTCAATCTTCTTCATGTTAGAAAACATATCTCTTATTGTTTTTGTTTTTTCTCTGTTTGATTCTATATCTTCTTGGGTATATTCAATAGAGAATCTCTTTAGTAGTTCTAAAAATATTAATTCTAATTTTTGAACTACTATTGAATTACCTGCAAATGTTTGTATTTCCGTCCCAGATAAGTTTGCATTCCTCATTTTATCAAAATCAGATGATTCGAATCCCATTAACATTAAACATTCTCTTGGAGTCATATATCTAAAGTTAGACTTAGAACCGTTACTTGTCAAGTTTCTAGGAATAGTAACAGGTCTTCCACTTACTCCATCATTCTTTGTTGCTCCATTAGGAATTGTATCAGGTGTTGTATTTACCCATTCATCTTCAGATTCACATTCAAAATTTGAGTTTTCAATTATTGTAGTTCCATCTGTATAATTAAACTTACCAATTCTATTTGTTCTATTTTTTACAATATTTCCATTTTGATCACAAAGAAAAATACCTTGATTTGGTTTTCTATCCGCTTTTGTTGTAATTGTAAAACACTTATCCATATGATTTAATTTTTTAGATTGTTCTAAAATTTCTCTTCTAGATGCTGTATCATTTGGCATCATAGATTTATATTCATCTTCATAAAGTGGATTATCTAAATTTAAAAACTTGTTTAAATCTCCATCATATAACCCATAAGAATTAGAACTATGAGATTTAATATCAATAAATGAATCATCTTCACCATGTAATTCCGATATACAAAAAACTCTATCTCTTGATTGTGGAATACCTACTTCTAGAGCATTGATATCTAACATTGTATTACCATAACCAAGAGATGTTAAGAAGTTTTGGAAAACATCCCATCCAGGTTTATGTTTAGGTGATTTAATCATTTTTACGTTTTCCATAAGTAAAAATCTAGGTAATGTCCCAGCTTCTTCCATTTGAAGAAGAATTCTTTTTATTTCCCATAAAAGACCTGATCTTGTACCTCCCATAAGACCTTCGCCTTTACCAGCATTAGAAATATCAGTACATGGGAATGAATATGTCAATAGATCAATGTTATCTTTTATATCTTCAGCATTCAATTCAACAACACTTCCATAATTTCTATTTCTTTTCATAGCAATATATAATTCTTTAAGTTTAGCATATTTTAATTTATGCATATTAAGATATGGGTCTTTACTATTTGTAGATAATACATGATCTTTAAAATATGAAATAAGATAATCTAAATTTTCTGCTGTTTCATTCTCTAAATCTTCAAAAAATTTAGTGTCAGAAGTTTCATTAGGATAATTTTCAATTGTAAAATCTTCTTGTAAACCATGATGTATAGAATCATACCCTATAATAGCATGAATAAACCATTCAGAAGTACCAACAATATTCTTTTCAATAGAACTATCTATTTCATACTCTTCTAATAATAATGGATTATCAAAGATGTTACTTAATGCTTTATGTTGAGCACCTATACCAGCGAATGTTTCAAATACGTTAAAGTTCATATATATGTCCTAATTATTTTAATAGAAGTATTTCAACAAAGTCTAAACTTTAGCTAAAATACTATTTGTTTAGATGGCATTAAATGCCATCTAAACTTAGTTAATTGTTTGAGAAAATTATTAGAATGTTGAGATTTTAACCTCTGACAATTACTCCAATCAATTTTAAGCTAAACTTAAGAGTTTTATAAACAATTTTTCTCAAACAATTAATAATAGTATATATTAATAAAGTTTAAAGCTTACTTAATTAATATATTAATTCTAGAATTCTAAAAATATTACTCGATGTTTTTTATAGGAATAACAACTTTTTTATAAAAATTCGTATGAGTTAATACCATATCGCCTTTTTTGATACCTCTCTTTGATTTAAGGTATCAAAAGTAATTTTTTCATCTATTACAATTATAAAAAACTTATATTTGCATTTCTTATAAAGTCTTCTGTATCATATGAAGTATTAGAGACTTTTTGGAGAAAGTCATTATTTAAAATTAATAAATTATACATAAGATTTAATAGTAAAATATTAGATTCTAAGAGATTTAAATATATATCATCTAATTCTTCTTTTATAATATTATCAAGGGATTCTAAATCTCTTATGTTTGATTCTAATATAACTTTTACTTCATTTCTGTAATCACTCATAAATTTACCTTAATTTTAGTTACAAATCATTTTATAACTATTTTAATTAGAGAACTTTAAAAAAGTTCTAAATGAGTGTTTTTATAGTTCAATTTCATTCATTAATTCAATTTCTGTAGAATCAATCAAATGACTAATTTCTTTGTGAAAATCAATAGCTCCTATAATGTCTACGTTATTCTTTTCCATATAAATGATAACAAATTCTCTATCATTTGAGGAATAAACTCCATTATTAGTAAAATAATAATCATTATATTCTTTATCTAATTTATCTTCTGATGTATCTTCATCAAAATATTCCTCTATAAAAATATCTAATGGTAGTTCATAATTTTTAAAATACATAACATTCCTCTATTTATCAATTAATTATATCATTTATATATTTTAATATATAAATCTTATTTTTCGTTATAATTATTAATCAATTATAACAAGGAATAATATGAAAAAAGATGATATATTAAAATATATAAATGAGTGTCAAGATAAAAATATATTGGATGAATTACAATTATCTATTACAGAACAAAAGAGAGGGATAAATCCTTCAACAAGTAAAAAATTTATTAAAGCTCTAAGCAAAGATATTGAGGGTAAAATACAATCTAAAGTTACAAGTCCGATTTTATATAAATATTTTGATAGTTTTCTAGAAAAATCTATTAATATTGCAGAGGATATTGCATCTAAAACAAAACTTAATAAAACAACTGCAAATAGTGTAATAGCAACAATTTATGTAGAAAATGATTTTTTTTATGAAAACATAGAAATAATTAATAAAGTATTTGGGAATAGGCCTCATGTTCAAAGTACAATAATACCTTTTTTATACAGTATTATGGAAGATAAAGAGAATAATAATATTAATAATCTTTTAGGAAGATTATTAACTACAGCATATTTTGATAAAGAAACTATAGATAATATAAAAGCTATATTTATTAAAAAATTTGATGATCCTATTAAGTTTCTAGAATATATATCTGATATTGAACCAAAACAAGAATTATATAACACTGGCAAAAAAGAATATGTAAAACCAATGTGTGAATCTGAATATAGAGAAACAGGAGATATATATAATACATATAAAGACTTATTAAATTTAGGTATGGTTGAAAAACTTATGAAAATGAAAGACCTATTAATAAGTCTTCCAACTTCTAAAGAGTATTTAAGAGATACTGAATTACTAATAGATGTTAAATTTGAGGATAAAAATTTTCAATATAGTATGGATTTAAATACAAATATTAAAGAGATTGAAGGAGATATTGCTACTAAAGTAGATATTCAATTAGATGATATAGATATTAGCTAATATCTATATCATCCTTTATCTATCAAAGTCATCTATTTCATCATTATTAGTTTCTTCCCAATATCCTAAATCACATAATACTCTTTCTACATCTTTTTCTATATCTACATTATTCATTAATCTATCAATTGCATTTCTAGTTTGCTCTAATGTTTCGTTTTGATTTTCGATAGTTTCTCTACTTTCTTTAAGAATATTAGATATATCTATTAATTCTGGAACTAATGCTTCATTTGTAACACTATTTATTAAACCTCTGATATATATTTCTTTTGATTTTAAAGCATTAACAATATCTATCTTAGAATTATCTACAGATACTATTCCTTTAACCATTTCATCTTGATCAAGTAATTCAAGTATATCAATAGAATCTTCACCTATTGGGCCATTTATAATAATTGTGTCATTTAAAACATCTATAACTCTATAGCTTTTGCCATGAAAACTAACATTATCAACAATATTATTATTATGATCTATAAGATTAAATAATTTTTCTTTTAAAATTGCATATTCTGCAACTTCAGACATTGATCTATTATCTACATCAGCTAATAAATCCATTCCTCCATCTTCTATTTCAAATTCAAAATGTGATTGATTTAAATTATCTAAATGTCCAGTTTCCAATCCTATTGTTGAAACTGCTTTTAATAAATTTAATCCATCTTCATTTTGAATAGAATGGGCTTGACCTGCTGGACCAAATTTTATATTATCTAAAACATTAGTTTCATTATTGTAATTTCCACTAACTAAGACATTTACTTCATTTGCAAAATGAGCATATACACTTATCTTTTTTATCATTTTAATTCCTTTTTTTTTGTTAATATTATATAATTATACTATAAATCTATAGAAGTCTCTATATTATATATTATCAAAATCTGATAGATAATTATCAATTATTTTTGAATTTTCATCTATTTCTACTTTATTTTTATCTAAAATT
>Ga0256842_1000660_pt1 | contig 30153 bp, 32 predicted proteins | sample 4559240metaG_FD_185973 | JGI IMG/M metagenome (GOLD analysis project Ga0256842, IMG submission 185973) | Hydrothermal vent microbial communities from Guaymas Basin, Mexico - 4559-240 | ecosystem: Environmental > Aquatic > Marine > Hydrothermal vents | place: Mexico: Guaymas Basin | collected... | reverse complement strand
ATATAAACATCTTCTTTATTTGAATATCCCATTAATACTATTTCTTCTGCTATCCTATTATAAATTAATTTATCTTCTGTATTAATCCAAAAATGAATATGATCAGAATTTTGTGTTTTATCAGAAGCATGAAATTCTACAATACCAGATACACCTAAATCACTTATATAATTGCTAAGATGGTCAAGAGCTTTTTGTACTTCATTATAAGTATATTGTTCCATATTCATTGCATTGAATATCATTCTATATAGAACCCCATATTTATTAAGTATATTTGCAATATTTACTTTATTTCTAATAAGATTTCCATTATTATCCCGTTTTAATGCCTCTTTAAGAATTCCTTTTTCAAAAACATAACTACCTTCTTTGTCATAATAAATTTCTGAAAAAGAAATTAATTCTTTTGAGCGTAAAAAACTTTTACTTAAATTACCCCTAAGTGCCATAATTGTCCTTATCTCATCTCTTTTTATTTAAAGTCTCCAACTGAGCCTCTAATTGTTTATTGTTTATCTTTAATAAATTTGTAGTAGATAAAGCTAATTTATTCTCTTCTTTTAACTGTTCTATCTGTTTAACATAATGCTCAATCTCATAATCATAATTTTCTATTTTTTTAGAAAAAAGTTTCTTATCATTTTCTAAAATTATTTGATACTTTTTGTCTATATTTAATAAATTCCCTTTTAATTTAGAAATTTCATTATCTCTTTCTCGTAGAGTTTGTTCATATTGTTCAATTAGTTTTTCTAATTGGACAATCATACCAGATTGTTGAGAATTATATTTAATCAATTCTTCTCTATCCTCTACAAGCTTACCAATATTAACTTCTATCTTTTCAAGTTGTTTTGTATGTTCTACAATAATAGATTCTATACTTTGATTTAATGATGCTATTTCATTTTCTTTTATTCCAATATTTCTTTCTAATTCTTGAATTTCATCTTTTAAATCATTAATTGTATAATTTAAGTCTTCAATTCCTTTATCTTTTAAAGCTTGAAGTTTAAGTTCCCCTGCAATAGTTGTTTCAATTATTCCTTTAATATAAGGATTGTTTGCATAACGCTCAGAAAATTTATTTAGAGCTTCACTAACACTCATTCCTTTATTTAAAAATGCATAAAACTCCTTAATATATTGATTTCTATTGGCAAGAGATTCATTTATTTTATCTTTAGCTAATTCTACATATCCTTTTTGTTTTATAAATATCTCTTTTTTAAAAGCTTCTAATGAATTAGAGAGAGAAATATTAGATTCTCTATTTTTTAACTTAATTATTAAATTATCTTGTTTTTTTAAATCTATAGATGTAACCTCTTTAACTTTTGGAAGAGTAAACTCTTCTTTGGATATTTTGGAATATTCAATTCTTTTTTTTACTTCTAAAGTAGTTTTATCAGGTGATATAGAACCTTGTCTATTTTTATGTAACTCTTTCTCAATAACTATTCTGGCATCTTTAACTATAGCAAGTGCCTCAAGTTCCTCTTGTTTTCTTTCAGTACCATTTATATCACTTTCGAAATAAAATTTTTTACCATATACCCCAAACAAAAAACCTATCTGTATTTTCTTCCTATCATATTTTAGCACTTCATAGATAATTTTAATTAAAAGTCTTACCTCTATATTAAGATTAAAATTAAAGTTTTTAAAATTTGTTCTATGATAATTTAATCCATCAGTTAATTCTCCTTTACCTTTATATCCTATTGTAGTAAAAAAGTTTTGATATAATTTTTCTGCTTCTTGTCCAGTAGGTGTGCCTCTTTTATTTCCCATAGGTAATTTTTCATTTAAAAATAAAAGTACTTTATGAGACTCTATTACTTTTAATTGTTGATTAACATCATCTATAATTAAAAAAGCAAAAGGAGAATTTGTAGTAAATCTTTTTTTAAAAGTATCTGAAATCCTTATAAATTCTATTTTATCAAAATCACCTAAATCATATATATGATTTTCTAAAGTATCAAAAGTATCTATCCATTTAGAAACAACCATATTCCCCAATTTATTATTGAACATAGAGTCATTCTTTGCTTCATAAAGTAATTTCATTGTATAAGTTTTTAACTTTCTCATAAGTTCTTGTTTTTGTTTTATATCATAGAAATTAATTTGTGATGGATGTAATTTATTTTTCATAAGCCAAATATCATATTCTTCATTACTACCTTTGAACATTTTTTTTATTAAAAGTTCAGGTGTAAAAATCAAATCACTTATTTTAACATTGTCAATTAAATTAGGAGTATGTTCTCCTGTTACTCTATTAATCTCTTCTCGATTTCCACCAACAGTTACTCTTTTAATTTCCACCATATATTCCTTTTTATTTTATATGAAATTATCTATTTTTCATTTAAATTATTTTAAATCTCCTATGCCTCCAAAGTAAACTGAACCAAAGGTTTATTTTTATAACCTTTATTTATAATATCCACTTTTAAATCCTTAAGTTCACTATTTGGAATAATGGTAGAGTTACTAACCCCTTCTAAAATATATTTTTGTGAAAGGGATGATATTTGCAACATATAATATCTACTATCAAGTTTACTTTCTATAAATAGCCCATCATTACTATTTTTAAATATGATTGGTTTACTTGATATTGCCCTACCTAAAATATCACTATGTGAGCTATATACTTTTCCACCCCATTTAAAATCTCTCCCTTTTGGTCTCTCTACAAAACAATCAACAATAGTTCCTAAATTCGACATTTTAAAAGCTGTTCTATTTAGACTAAACTCCTTTCCAAATTTAGCTATTTGAAACATAGAATAACTTATAAATATTCCACTATCATCAAAAGATATATTAGAATCATTAAACTCTATCTCTTTAACTCTAAATGTAAAACTCTCTTCTTGTTTAATTGTTTGAGTGGTCTCTGTAGTCGTTGTTATTTCTCCATCTTCTAAAGTTGTATCTAAATCACTTCCTAAAAAAACATCATCAATCATTACAGTTGTATATATTCCACCATCTGATTTTTCATCTTCTATATAGCTTTCTTGTGGCTCTTTATAAATACTACTCTCATCTAATTTCCAAAATCTATCTTCAAAGTTTATAAATCTTAAATTTGAACTACTATGATTTACAAAAGTAATTTCCTCTTTTATTAAATCTATAGATATATCTCCAATAATATCGCAATCTAATAATCCATGGTGGTACTCTCCACCTACAATAACCTTTTTACCATTTTTATATATAAGAAGTAATTTTATAAATTTTAAACCTCTATCTTTTGGTATAAAAAATGAGTTCATATATATTTTAGTATCTCTACTAACTATATCTTCTGAGTCAATTATATCTTTTGGTGCATAAGCACTATTTTGCTCTAAAGAGAATATTAATTTCTCTCCAACTCTTGACTCTAGCGTAATAGCTTTTGTTTCTCTGTCTAATTCAAAACTTAAATTTTCATCTTGAAAATCAAAATCTTCTAAATCTGAACCCACATCATAATCTTTAGATATAAATTTATCTGTATCATAAAAATCGATTTCAACACCTTCATCTGATTTTATAACTAAAAATCCTCTTTTTAATTTATGAGTTAAGATATTTGAGTTTCCATATATTACTCCACCCTCTTCTTTTATAGGTGCATTATTAAGATAAAAACCTACTCTATTTGAAGATGTCACACTAAATCTTAGACCTATTAGGTATATTTTTTGCTCTTCCCCTTTTGAGTCTTTATCTAATACCCTTTTTAATCTAGTAACATCAAATATATTATGTAACTCATCTGTTGTATTTAAATTATATATATCAAAGTTTGGTATATTTTTTCTAATCTCTGTCTCTATATACTGCTCTATCTTTTCTGATATAGTATGAGTTCGCATCCTTTTAGTAATTCCATCTCTTATCTCTTTTGCTGTTTCTCTTGGAATATAAAAAATAACCGACACAATTCCCTCTTGTAACCAATCATCTAAAATATCTTTAATTCCGTGACACCCATCATCACCAAAAATAAAACTAAATATATTTTTACTACCTTCCCATATATTTCTAGCTATATAATCTATATCTCTCTTTCTATTATCTAATACGCAGTTAGTAACATCTAATGTATCTATAAATAATATATTCTCTGGAAACTCAAAAATATCTGCCACCATTTCTCCTTTTTTATCACAATTTTTACTTTTTTTAAAATATAAGGAATTTGACTTATTTGCTTATTTTAATAAAGTGATATTATATCATCTATAAATCGAAAAAAAAAGCTTTTTAAGCTATTTCAACTGACTAGCTACTAACCCAATAGTAGTATCTAACTCTTCCCTACTATTATATAGAAATGAGTATTTTTTCTCCTCTTTTCCTACCCTAAGAAAAAGTGCATATCCTACTATCTCAACTCTACCTTTTGCTTCTGTATCTATCCACTCTAAACTCATCTCTGTTGTTTCATCTTTATATCCAGTTTTTACTAAAACAGCAGGGTATAACTGTTTAATATCTCTTATATTAAACTCTTTCTTTTCAATTATTAATTTTTTCATAATGCGATTATAGTATAATCTACTAAAAATTTGGAGAATAGTTTAAATGAATTTAAATCAACAGATAAAATCAGATATAAAAGATGCTATGAGAGCTAAAGATAAGGCAAAAAGAGACACATTAAGAAATATTCAAGCTCTTATAAAACAGATAGAGGTTGACCAAAGAAGAAAAGTAACCAATGGTGATGTAGAGGCTATTTTAATGAAATATGCAAAACAGAGAGAAGATGCTTTGAATCAGTTTAAAGAAGCTAAAAGAGATGATTTAATAGCAAAAGAAGAAGCTGAACTTATAATAGTTAAATCTTACCTACCAGAGCCAATGAGTGATAAGGAGTTAGAAGAGACTTTAAAAGAGATTATAACCTCTATAGGTGCTACATCTATAAAAGATATGGGAAAAGTTATGAGTGCATCTAAAAAAATTATTGGTAGTCGTGCTGATGGTGGAAGAATTAATGCTTGTGTAAAAAAGATATTAAATTAGAAAATGATACTCTCTCCTGAAATATTAGCCATACTAATTGTTAATAGTATATTTTTTATATTTGCATCAATAGCTTTTTTTTTAGATATTAAGATATTTATATATTGGGATATAGAAGCTACTACAAAAAGACAATATCAGTTAGAAAGAGAGAGTTTTTTAGTATCTACTATTATTAAATATATATTTATTATTAAAATTCCTCTATTTCTCTTTTTTATATTTACGCTAGATAAAATTTCAACTCTTATTACAGGTGCTATGTGTGGTGTTGGGGTTGTTAATGCTACAGAGTATGGTATTTATCTTTTAATAATTAAAATAATTAATATCTATATTTTTGGATTGTGGCTTACTATTCACTATTTAGATATTAAAAATATAAATTTGCCATATACTAAGATTAAATTTGAGTTTTTTATAATTGCTTATATATTTTTTTTAATAGAGATAGTTCTTATGTGGAGTATGTTTAATAGTTTAGATGTAGATAAAATGGTTAGTTGCTGTGGAACACTATTTTCTAGTAGTAGTGCATCAGCTATTGGTGATATTATACGCATAAAAACGGCTATTATTCTATCTATATTTTATGGAAGTGCTATTTTAATGACTATTTTATATAAGTTTAGAATTAAATATCTATTTTCTATAATAAATTTAATTTTTCTAGTTATCTCATTAATTAGTTTAATATCTTTTTTTGGAACATATATATATGAGTTACCAACTCATCATTGCCCATTCTGTTTTTTACAAAGTGATTATTACTATATTGGATATTTAATATATAGTTTACTATTTTTAGGCTCATTTTATGGACTTAGAGTTGGGGTTTTAGAGATATTAAATGAAAAAACGGAGAGTAGTTATAAATACTCTCTTATATTTAATATGCTCTATGTTCTAATTGTTACTGCTTATCCAGTTTTATATTTTATAAAAAATGGGGTTTGGCTATAAAAATGACCTAAAATTTTAAGGAAAAAAAATGAAAGAGAGTAAAACCTCAAATATAATTGACCATTTAAAAGAGTTTAATCGAAAAGAGAGATTTCACTTAATTGGACAACTTCTTGGTAATATTGAATTTAAACTTAGTCAAGATAAATTAAAAGAGATTTTCGATTTGATTGAATTGCAAATTCCAAAAAATTATTTTTCAGCAATGGATTACCATTTAGATTGGATATATGCTAGTTTAATTTTAACTAAAGATAATAATGATGAAAAAAAATATAAAATTGAAAAAAATTGCATAAAAGCGACACAAGAAGATGTAGATTTTATAATAGCTTTCTTGGACTATTCAAGACAAACACATATTATTATGATTGAGGCTAAAGGTGATACTTCTTTTACAAATAAACAAATTATAAGTAAAGCTAAAAGATTACAAGCAATTTTTGGAAAAAAAGGGGATAGATTTAAAAATGTAACTCCATATTTTTTACTTTGTAGTCCTAAAAAACCTAAAAACCTAAAATTAGAAGAAATTCCAAGCTTTATGAAAAATAAAAATCAAGATGATATTATATGGTTTGAACTAAATTTACCTAAATATTTAAAAAAAGTTACTAGATGTAATGAAGAAAAAAATAAATCGAAAGACGGTAAATATTGGAAAGTAAAGAGAATAAAATAGCTCTCTTGTCAAGTTCTATCTTAGGTTTAAATTAAAAAACCTAAAATTATATTAGATAAATTATAAAAACGCCAAAAGCGAAGCAGTAACTGCCACATTTAAAGACTCAACACCTCTTCTCATAGGAATAGAGATAGAGCTATTAGAGAGAGTTTCTATCTCTTTAGTTACCCCCTCACTCTCATTTCCTAATATAAAAATAGTTTTATTAGAATATACCTCATCTCTATAGCTCCTCTTTGCAGAGGCTGAAAGGGTACAGAGTGAGGCATTAGAGTTTTTAAATAGCTCTAATGTTTTATAGAGACTATTAGTTTTGATAATAGGAAGTTTAAAGAGTGTTCCAACACTAGCTTTAATAACAAGTGGTGATATTTGAGCTGAATTTTTTGTAGGCAGAATAATAGCATCAATATTTCCAGCCACACAAGAACGAATAATCATACCTAGATTTTGAGGATTATTAATACCATCAAGTGCTATAACTCTATATGAGTTATTATTTTTTATAAACTCTCTATCGCTTATGGCATACTCCATAACTATATCTAAAGCCACCCCTTGGTCTTGTTTAGAGTTTTTAGAGATACGAGATAGAGTCTGTTTATTGTGATAGACAATCTCTATATCTCTTTTTTTAGCTAGTTTTACCATTTTATCTAACTGTTTAGATGCTCTATTTGAAAAGGATAGATGAAGTTTATAAATAGTTAAACTTCTATCTTCCAAAGCTTCTAATACAGCATTTCTTCCATAAATAGTTAAAACTTTATCAAAGAAAGCCTTTTTATTTAAGTAGTTTTTACTATCTTTAATCTGTTCCATTCCAAGCAATAGTAGCCTTTCCTTTTTCATCAAACTCAACAGCAGGTAATCCCATAATATTAAATCCACTATCTACATAGTGTATCTCTCCTGTTACTGCTGAACTTAAATCAGATAATAGATACATACCAGAGTTTCCAACTTCATGAATTGTTACATTTCTTTTAAGTGGAGCGTGGGCTGTATTCCATTTAAGTAAGAATGAGAAATCACCAATACCAGCTGCAGCTAATGTTTTAATAGGTCCTGCACTAATTGCATTTACTCTAATACCATCTTTTCCTAAATCTTCTGCTAAATACTTAACAGTCATCTCCAACGCAGCTTTTGCTACTCCCATAAGATTATAGTTTGGAATATATTTTACTCCACCATAATATGTTAGCGTAAGTACAGAAGAGTTATTTGATAAAACAGGTTTTAACTCTCTAGTTATCTCAATAAGAGAGTAAACAGAAATATCCATTGCTATATCAAAAGCATCTTTTGGAATATTTACAAATCTACCACCTAAACCCTCTTTTGGAGCAAATGCTATTGAGTGCACTATAAAATCTATTTGACCCATATCTTTTTCTATTGACTCTTTTAGAGCTTTTATCTCCTCAGGTTTACTTACATCACAAGGGTAAAATCTAGCACCACACTCTAAATCTTCAGCAATAGGAGCTAATTTTCTCTCAAATCTCTCATTTAAAAATGTAATTGCCATCTGGGCACCTTGTGCATGACACGCTTTTGCTATTCCATAAGCTATTGATTTCTTATTTGCAATTCCAAGGACAATCCCTTTTTTGCCTTTCATTATCATATCATTCTCTCCATAAATAAAATTAATTGCGTATTTTATCATTATTACTATAGAATAAGCTATAAATTTTAAAATTAAGGCGTATTCATAATGAAAAAAATATTAATTATTAATACAGGTGGTACTTTTAATAAGGTATATAACCCCATAAGTGGAGAGTTAGAGATAGATAAGAGTGGTTTAGCAGTAGAGACTATTGCTAAAAATTGGCTTACTAAATTTAAAGTTATTAATATAATAGGAAAAGATAGTTTAGATATGGATGATGAGGATAGAAAAAAAATTCTAAAAACTATTAAAAAATCTAAATATAAAAGAGTTATTATTATTCATGGAACAGATACTATAGATAAAACAGCCTCTTATCTTAATTTAGCAAAATTAAATAGAAAGATTATCTTAACAGGTGCAATGAAACCATTTTCTATTAATCCCATAGAGGCTACGGCAAATCTATCTTCTGCTTATGGCTACCTACTACAATTAAAGGAGAATGGTCTTTTTATAGCAATGAATGGTAAGATAGATTTGTATAGCAGAGTTATTAAAAATAGGGGAAAAGGATATTTTGAAATAACTCTTTAAGGTGTAACAACATACGAGAATAAATTTCAATCTTTAGCGATTTAGAAATAGGGGGATACTAAAGATGTATGTTGTTACAAGAGAATTATAACAAAAATAAACTTAAACAAGATTAAATAAAACATGTTCTGTTTGAAATTTTTACATTTTTTTTCATTTAACACTAATTTAACTAAAAAAAGGTACTATAATTATACTTTTTAATAAAAAACAGAGGTATAAATTGAAATCTTTAAGACCATTGCTTATAATTATTGGAATAGTTGCTATAATTATTACAATTTTTTTAACATTAGCAAAAAAACAGCAGATGATTACCATGATAAAGGGTAATATAGATAAAAAACCTATAGAGATAACTTTACATAAATATCAAGATAGTCAATGTGGTATGGTAATTGATACTATTAAATATGCGTCAGAAGTTGTATCTCCAAATGGAAAAACATGGTTTTTTCATGACCATGGTGGTATGATAAAATGGTTAGAGGAGAGAGAATTTAGAGATAAAGCTACTATTTGGGTAAGAAGTATAGATACAAATCGTTGGATAGATGGGAGAATGGCACACTATACTAGAGATGAAGATACACCTATGCACTATGGATTTGGAGCTTATGAGAAAAAAAGAGAGAAGAGTATATCTTTTGAAGAGATGAGACTTTTAACTTTAAGAGGGGAGACAATGGAAAATCCTATTATTAGAAAACAGTTATTAAAAGAGAAAAAGGAACTAGATGGAAAGCATTAGTATAGTCTCTATTATAGTTATTGCATTTTTAGGCTCTTTTAGCCACTGTGTGGGAATGTGTGGTGGTATTATTATAGCCTATAGTAGTACCAAAATAGAAGAGGGGTGGAATAAACCAAAACAGGCTTTAGCTCATCTATTATACTCATTAGGAAGAGTAACTACTTATGTGATACTTGGTGCTATGTTTGGATTTTTAGGTGGTGTTGCTATGTTTAATAATATGGCAAATGGACTACTTTTAATATTAGCTGGTATTTTTATGATATTAACTGGTCTATCTCTATCTGGAAAAATTAAATTTCTTACATTAATAGAACACTCAATGTCTAGTGCTTCATGGTATAGAAAACTATTTAGAGAACTACTTCAAACAAAAACACTCTATAGCTTTTTTATATTGGGTATGATTAATGGGTTACTTCCTTGTGGATTGGTTTACTTTTTTGCAGTAACTTCGGCTAGTACTGGTAGTGCTATTTATGGAGCTTTAGTTATGTTTATATTTGGAATTAGTACAATTCCAGCCCTTTTTAGTTTAGGTTTTTTTGTGGGACTATATAAAAATAGCTCTTTACGAGACCTTATTATTAAAATTGCTTCTATTAGCGTTATAATATTTGGAATATATACTATAAAAAACGGATATGAGTATATTAAATATCCACAAAAGAGTATTAGTCAATGTTGTGAATTTGACCCTAAAGCGTTAGATAAAGAAAAAGTTAAGTGAAAAAGTAGTTATAGTTCTCCCCATTTAATCTATTACTTGTTACGAAGATAAAATATAATATTATATTTTATCTTCTCATTAGATACATTAGATATAATAATTTAAATTAAAAAATATGGAGATAAAATATGATGAATATTTTTGACGATGATGATGCGTTTGTAGGAACGCCAAAGAGTAACTATTTTTCTATTGCAAAGAGTGCAAATCAGAATATAGTAGAGATGGAGTTAGATAAAATGTTTAGACGATTTGCTATAGCCGAAAAGATACTTGAAGAGAGAGGTCTTGAAGAGGAGCATGAGAGACTTATGAAGAGCATGGTTATAGATAAAGAGTTAGATGACAGAACAAACAGCCTATATATAGAGCTTGTAGGTAACATTGTTACTCAATGTGAATAGAGATTAAAATAATAAGGACTCGTAGGTGATAAATGCCGTTGAGAGAAAAATAGAGCAGTATATTGCAGAGCTTGATGATACAAAAGTATCATCACTCTATAAAAAATTGCCAAAGGGAAAAAGACTTCGTACAAAACTAATTTTAAAGATTGCAGGAAATAGTTTAAAAGCTATTAAGACAGCATCTACTGTTGAGATGATACACACTGCTAGTCTATTACATGATGATGTAATTGATGATGCCTATACTCGTAGAGGTAAAATCTCTGTTAATGCTAGTGATGGAGATAAAACAGCTATTATGATGGGAGATATTCTCTACTCTAAGGCTTTTTTTGAGTTAACAGATATATCACCTCTTGTAGCAAAAGTAGTATCAAATGCTGTAGTTCAACTTAGTCTAGGAGAGTTAGCAGATGTTGAACTATCTCGTAAGTTTCATATCAATCAAGAGGCATATATAAAGATGTTATATCAAAAAACAGCCTCACTTATGGAAGCTAGTGCAGAAGCTGGAGCTATTTTAGTTGGGAAAAATCGTGAAGCTTATCGCAAATATGGGAGAAATTTAGGAATTGCTTTTCAGATGATAGATGATATATTAGATATTACATCAGATAGCAAAACACTAGGTAAACCTGCTTTGCATGATTTTGTGGAGGGGAAAGTTACCTTGCCATATATGTATCTTTATGAGGTTTTAGCCGAAGAGGATAGAGAATATTTAGTTTCATTACATAGAAAAAGACTTAATGAAGATGAAGCTATATGGATTAAGAGTGCTATGAAGAAGTATAAAATTATAGAAAAGTCATACCAAGAGGCAAAAGAGCTTGTAGTTGAGGCTATAGAACTTATGGAGTCTATGGGAGAGAGAGATTTATCTAATATTGCTAAAGCTATGATAGAAAGAGAGTTCTAAAATGTCATATCAAGTTGTTTCATTTAACCATAAAAATTGTGAACAAGAGTTTAGAGAGAAGTTAGCATTTTCTAGCGATAAAGAGATTAAAACTATGTTAGATAAGCTAACAGTTTTTGATTTTATAGAAGAGGCATATATAGTATCAACTTGTAATAGAGTAGAGATTGTACTTGCTACAAAAGATGCCTTTTCTAGTTATCATGCTGTTTTAGGTATGCTTAGTCTAAAATCTGGTCTTACCTTTTTTGAACTAAAAAATATGGACGGAAGATATGATGATGCAGATGCAATTAGACATATATTCTCTGTTGTATCATCTTTAGAGTCATTAGTTATTGGAGAGTCTCAAATAACAGGTCAAGTTAAAGAGGCATATAGGTTCTCTTTTCAAAATAAAACAGCAGGAAAAAAACTAAATCGTGTAATCTCTTATGCCATGAAATGTGCAGCAGAGGTTAGAAATGTGACTAATATCTCTCGTTATCCACTATCTATTGCATCAGTTGCAGTAACACAAGCACACCAAATATATGGAGATAATATTACAGGAATGACTGCTGTAGTAATTGGTGCTGGTGAGATGGGGATTATTGCAATTAAAAACCTTTTAAGATTAGGTTGTGATATAGTAATATTAGGAAGAGATAAAGATAGATTAAAAGCAGTAGCTAAAGAGTTAGGGGAAGATGTTAGAGTCGATACAATGGAGCATATTCATAAATATCTAAATAAGTATCGGTTACTCTTTTCAGCAACATCTGCAAAAGATACTGTTATTAAACCTGAAATGGTAGAGAGTGATAATATAGATAGAGTTTGGTTTGATATGGCAATCCCTAGAGATATTGATGATATGAACTTACAAAAACTTCAACTCTTTAGAATAGATGATTTAAAAAGCATATCAAAGGAGAACTATGCACTAAAACAGGAACAGGCAAATAGAGCTATTGATATAGTAGATAGATATAAGGTAGATTTTTATAGATGGCTTAGAGTTTTATCTATAGAACCCGTTATAAGAGATATGAGACTCCAAGCAAAAGAGGCTATTGAAAAAGAGTTAGAGAGAGCAACAAATAGAAAGTTTGTACCAGTTGAATATAAAGATAATATGAGAAAAATGGCAGAACAGATGTTTAACCGTTTTCTACACAATGCCACTTTAAATTTAAGAGAGTGTTCAACAGAAAGTAGCTCTACTAAAAGAGTTGATGCGATTAAAGAGATATTTGATATAGAGACAAAAGATAAAAATATGAAAAAATATAAAAAAGAGCATCATAAAAAATCTTACTTAGATTAAAATCTAAGTAACTATAATATCTCACCATTCTCTATTATATTTTTTTGTAAATTACTATCTACCTTTTCAAAATGAACTATATCTATTTTATATAATATTGGTAACTCATCTAATTTAAATTTTAATTTACTAAAATCTAAACTACTCATAGTTTTTGAAGAGATAGACAAATCAATATCACTACTTCTTCCATAATCTCCCCTAACTCTTGAACCAAAAATTCTAACCTCATCAATAAATGGATATTGACCAAAAAACTCTTTTAATCTCTTAATAACACCTCTCTTTAAACCATATCTCATAGTTTATATATCTCTTTAGACATTAAAATATAAAATTTTCTAAGCTCAATCGCATAATCATATATTTTATAAAGTAACTCTTGTGCTAACTTTTCACTATATTCATGAGAAGTAATATTTCTATCATCTATCATCTCAAACCATATCTCACTCTCTATTAGTTCAAACTCATAAGCCTTTTTAATAATAATTCTCTGCCCATGAACTCTTTTATCAATAGCTTCAATATAATTTGCCATTAGTTTTTTAGCTAACTCTATACTATATTCAAATCTTTGAATAGTACTATCTCGATATATATCAAAATCCTCCATATCCTCACTCATCTTTTTTATTTTTTTAATATTGGACTCTAAAGATATTAATGCTCTATTGTAGTTGGATAGATTTTGTTTTAGTTTTATTGTCATTTTTCTTTTTTCCTTTATTGAAAAAATTAAATTATAATTTAATTAAAATTATTTTCTTTTTAAAATAAATTCGCCTTTTTTCTTATTAAAATTCAATTTAACATATTGTTCATATTTTTTAGGACATTTTTCTAAACCTGTAGTCAAAATAAATTGATAATTATATTGATTATTGTTCTTTTGTGCTAATTCAATAGCCATATCAAACAGAGCAATATTTTCTTCTATATTATCTTCATCTATTCCTGAATCCTCTGGTGTATCCATCAGTAAAAATTTTGGATGTTTTATAGTATTATATTTTAATGCCATAGATATTAAGGTATAAAAATACATCATTCTTATTGGAACTCTAGCACTTTTTTCTCTATAAATTCCTCCATCAATAATAGGCATATAATCTTCATCTATTTCTGCTGTTTTTACTTTTGCTGAAGATTTTTTCATTAATTCATTATAAATGGATTTAAAGTTTTTTATAATATTTTTTTGATTTTTTTTATATTCTTTTTCTAAAATATTAAATTCATTAAGTGTATCTTTATAAATTGTATCTTTTTTATTATATTCTTTCTCATAATTTTCTTTTTGACAATATATCTTTTCTTGTTTATCTAACTCAAAAAGTTTATTTTTAATTTCCAATATCTTATCGTCTATATTACTTATTATTTGAGAATTTCCTTGATACTCAATTGTTTCAATAGCCTCTTTTATAAATTTATTTAATTTTGTAATCTTCTTCTGTATTTCATTAAGTTTATTATTGATTTCTAAAATTTCTTCTTGATAAGAATTTAAAGCTAATTCAATAGTTTCTAAACTTTTATTTTTATGTTTTAGAATCTCTTTATACTCACTTGTATCATATAAAAATTTTTCATAGTTATTCTCTTTTACTATTGCCCCACAAATACACCGATTATCTCTTTTCTCAATATCAGATGCACAAAAAGGACATATTTCAAAATCAAATAAATTTAATTTTTCATGAGTAAAAATTGTTTTTGTAATGGATTCAATTTCATCTTTTTCTTGTCGTAATAATGCTTCTATTTTATGCTTTTCAATTTGCATATTGTTCTTTTCAATAGTTATTTTAGATACTTCTAATTGTAATTCTATTAATTTTCTTTTTTTCTCTTCAATAGTTTTAAATTTATCATCTATTTTAGTATGATTTTTTTGATATTCAAGTCTACTTTTCGCTAATTTTTCTATCTGTATTAACAACATCTCTTTTTCTGCTTCTATAACTTTTAAAGATGAATTTAAATTAGGATGTAATTTTAAAAACTCATCAAATAAAATTTTTGCTTCTTGCCTTTCTATCTTTCTATTATTTAACTCATTTAACTTAAAAAAATATTCATCAGAAGATGTACCCATTAATGTTTCAAATATAGATTTTCGGATAATAATAGAGTCACTTACAAAATTATTATTAGAGGGTTTTTTATAAATTTTTATAAGTTCTGTATCTTGGTCATAATATAAAAGTCTAAAAAGGTCATTGAAATTAAAATACCAACTTGTTGTACCCAAATTCAATTCAAATCGTTCAATTCCTAGTTCATCTAAAAACCAATCTGAGAAAACTTTGGTTTGACAATGTTGCCGATTAACACAATAAATTTCAATTTTTTTGTTACTATCTTCTACCAAAATATCATTTTTATCTATAAATCGTTTTAATAAAAATAACTTACCATTTATTTCAATACTAAGTAAAATAAAATTATTTGTATCTTCTATAATCTCTTTATATTTTTCTTGTTGTTTATTTTTCTTTGAATTTTTTTTGGGTTTTTTGAAAACTTTAATATCTCCACCTAAAGCATACTCTATAAAAAAACTTAAAGTAGTTTTTCCTGAACCATTGTCTCCTTTTATTACATTAATACCTTTACTAAAATTAGGAGATTTAAAATAATATTTATCTCCACTATATTCGACTTGTCTTATAACTAAACTTCCCATGTGGAAACTCCTCTACTTGTAAAAATATCATTTATTAATTTAATTAATTTTGATACTTTTGTAATTTTGAATTCTTTTTTTAATTTTCTAATATTTGATATTTCTCTTTTAAATCTTTGTTTATCAAAAAAATCTTTTGGTATATTTTCTTTTTTTATCCATAGTTCAATAGTTTTATGTGTTCTGTTTAATGATATATCTAAATAATCTTTATTTTGCAAAGTAATAATTAGATGAGATAACAATTTTTTCTTTAATTGTGCATTTAAATAAATATCACTTAACTCAAAAATATCATATTCACCTATCTGTTTTGAACTACTAATAAACTCTATTAAATAAGCTATTTTTCTAAAATCTCTAAATCTCGTTTCCTCACTATAACATTTAAATTCATCCAAAAAAAGTAATAGGTTATAAGCTAGAAAATTATAATCTTCATTTTGAATAAACATCATTCTTTTTTTTGCAGATTTTTTAGTTTTATTCATAAATACCCTCCTCATCAAAAGAAAGATAACAACTATCAATTAAATCTAAAATAATTTTTTTAATTATATCATTGCTAAAATTACCATATTGATATTCATCTCTTTTATCATCAATAATCTTTTTAGCTCTTTTGATATAATTTTCTAATAGATTTTTAATATCATTAAATGTTAAACTATTATTATCTTCATTATTTTCAATAAAAGACATTAATTCATCTTGGCATTCATCAAACATCATATAGCGAATAGTACTAATTTCTCGTTCACTATATATTAATTGTTCAGCCTTTCCTAAAGTTGCTTGTCTAATATATTGATTAACTCTATATTTTTTAATTTTAGGACAAGCATCTTCTAATTTATCTTTTAAATTTCTTTCATCTTCATGTTTTATTTTATTCCATTCAGCCATTAATGGATTTGCAAAAGTCAACTTCGCTAAATTTTTATTTTGAATAAACTCCAATATTTTTTCAATCGGCACACAAGAAATCTCTTTATAATCAAAATCTTCTTCTGGTAAAGATTTTAAAATTCCTATTAGTGATAACTTTTGTCCATCTTTTTTAAAAACTCCTGAACCTGAAAAGCCTACTATTACTTCATTCGTTTTTTCTTTTACAACAAATGAACCCTGTATATTCTCTTCAAGAACTTTAATTGATGTTTTAGTTCTATTCCATTCATTAACTTTACCACTTAAATCTTTTCTTTTTTCTTCCCCTTTATCAGGGTATCCCATAAAAATTATTTTATCATCAGGAGATATATTTTTATCATACTTTACAATAGGTATATTTTTATTTATATACTCAATCTCCAATAAAGCAAAATCATTGTGTTTATCATAAAATGGTTCTTTAATTATATTATAAGGGTTATTTTCATCACCAAGTAATTCAATCTCTTCATTATATTCTATAAAATCTTCAATATTATGATAAGCAGTTAAAATATAACACTTTCTATCACTTTCAAATTTTAGAATTACTCCACTACCTCCATTCACCCTAACAATAATCTCATTTAAGTTGTTTATCTCTAAAATCATCTAACACACTTTTATTACATAAGGTTCAGGATTATCTTCTAAATATGTTTGATTAATTTGATAATTTTTGAGGTCATGAGAAGTGAAAATATTTTCTGTTTTTGCTGTTTTATAGTTAAAAAATATATTTAGAGGTTCATGATATTTTAAAATTCTTGCAAAAGTCTCTTTGTTCGGTTTTCCATTACAACCCATTGTGGTAATAATATAGTTATTACACTCTATTTTTTCTAAAAATCCATCACTTGTATTATATTTACTAGCATGATGAGAGACTTTGATATAATCAAATTTTACCTTTTTAGTTTCATCTATTTTAGTTTCATCTATAAAATCCATTTTTTCTAATCCCTCTAAAATTATAGAGGGGAAACTGTCTCCTGTAAAAAGTATCTTTTTAGAATCATACTCAAAGACAAAAGCAATACTACTACCATTTGGTATTGCATCATTCTCTTTAAAATTTCGTTCTTGTAATACTTTAATTTTCTTTTTTCTATCATCTGCTTCTGATATTTGAAACTCTGATTTAAGATAACCTCTTAATGCTTCAAGACTGTTTTGATTTGGAGATATAACCATTATTTTAGCTTTGTTATAGTTTCGATAAATACCTTGGACTATAAGTTTATTTTGCCAAATATTCATTTTTAATAATTTCTTTTCTAAAGTTCTAGCACTTATTCTTGAGATTTTTTCTCTATTATGAGATAATTTAACAGGTTTTCCATCAAAATTAGTCCAACTATTAAACCAAACCTCTTCTATACAATTATTTAAAAAGTCATCTTCAATAAATTTAATAATACCACCAATATGGTCGGTATCTGTATGAGTTACAATCAATAAATCAATTTTTTGACCAATTCGTTTAATCTTTTTTATTTCATCCTTTAAAATATCATCATAAACAGTACCTGCTCCACCATCTACTAAAATATTTTTTATCCTATCCCCATCATTAAAACTAATGATAATACTATCTCCACAATTTGCTGGTAATACTTTAAGTTTTAGCAATTTTAATTACCCTTTTTATATTTTGTAAAATTCTCTCATAACTTACTAAAAAATCTCCGAACAAAAAAGCTCTTTAAGTTTACTCAACAAATCATCATTAACAGAAGCCAATTTTTTATAAACAATATCAGAACTAAGAGTAAAACATTTATCATATTTTACAAATGATATAAGTTTTAATTCTCCTTCTTTTATATAATGCTTTTCCATAGGATAAAGTGCATCTTGTGTTGATTTAGATGTAATTTGAAAACAAACAAAATCATTAAGTCTATTTTCATCTTTAATAATTAAAACAGGTCGTTTTTTAGCTTTAGAAAAATCTGTAAATGGAAAGTTTATTAGTACAATATCGCCTTTTTTATAACTCATTCCAAGCCTCATCTTCTTTATTATCCCAAGTCTTACCCATAGATTTACTTTGAAGAGTTTGCAAAGAAATCTCTTTATTCTCATTTTTTTTAGGTGCAGTAGCAGTAAAAATATTATCTACTATTTTAAATTTAATCTTACTTTTTGGTAAAATTTCTAAAAACGCTATTACTTTATCAAAAATATCATTGCTAATATCTAACTGTATAGTCTGCATACTCATTTTATACCTCTATATTAAATTTATTAAAAATTATATCAAAACTTATCTCGTATTATATTCTAAACATAAAAGAAAAGTATAATTTCCCCAAGATTTATACCCTATCTTTATAAAAAATAATAAATTTAACTTCTCGTTAGATACATTAGATATAATAATTAAAAACTTTAAAAAGTAATATTAGGATATTAAAAATGAAATTTTCAAGAATGTTAATTCCAACAACAAAAGAGAGTCCAAATGATGCTGTTTTGGCATCTCATAAACTTCTATTAAGAGCTGGATTTATTCAGCAATCTGGAGGGAGTGGACTATATAATTTTTTACCACTTGGAAAAATAACACTTGATAGAGTAAGAGCTATAGTTAAAGATGAGTTAGATAAAGCAGGTTGTCAAGAGGTTCATTTGCCAATAGTTACACCTATCTCTCTTTGGGAAGAGACAGGAAGAGCTGATAAGTTTGGTAGAGAGCTTTTAAGATTTAAAGATAGACATGAAAATAGTTTTGTATTAAGTCCTACTAATGAAGAGGCTATGGTTAATTTGGTTCGTCAAACAGTTAAGAGTTATAAGCAGTTGCCTGTTAATATGTATCAGATAAATTGGAAATTTCGTGATGAGGTTAGACCAAGATTTGGACTAATGAGAGGTCGAGAGTTTTTAATGAAAGATGCTTATAGTTTTCATGCAACTCATGAAGATATGGTTAGAGAATTTCATCTAATGGAGGAGACTTATAAAAAGATATTTAGTCGTCTTGGATTAGAGTTTAGAGTGGTTGAAGCTGATAGTGGTGCTATTGGTGGTGCTGGGTCTAAAGAGTTTATGATTTTGGCTGATAGTGGTGAAGATACCATTATGGTGTGCAGTAGTTGTGATTTTGGGGCAAATATTGAAGTTTTAAGTGAAGAAGAGTCTGTTTGTCCTAAGTGTGGAGGAGAACTTAGCCAAACAAAAGGTATAGAAGCAGGTCATATATTTCAATTAGGAACTGTTTACTCTGAACCTATGAAGGCTGAATTTTTAAATGAGAAACAGAAATTAGAACCTTTTATTATGGGAACTTATGGAATAGGTGTTAGTAGGTTACTTGCGGGAATTATAGAGCAGAACCACGATGATAAAGGGTGTATTTGGACAAAAGAGTCTGCACCTTTTTTAGTTGATATAATTGTGGCAAAGGCTAAAAATAGTGAACAGATAAAAGTGGCTACAGATATATATAATAGTCTATTAGAGAAAGGTATACCTGTAATATTAGATGATAGAGCAGATAAAAAAACAGGTTTTGGAGTAAAGATGAAGGATTTTGAACTTATAGGTTTCCCTTATGCTATTGTTGTGGGTAATGATATAAAAGATGGTAAAATTGAACTTATTACTAGAAATGGTCTTATTAAAGAGGAGTTATCTTTAGAAGAGAATATATCAGAGAGGTTAACTTAATGATATTTATAATCCCATACTTTTTTCTTGAACTATATTTCTCTTTAGCCGTAGGTTCAGAGATAGGTTTTTTAGGCTCTGTTATATGGATACTTAGTACATTTATGATAGGTATGGGACTACTTAAAAATGCTCATCTATCTTTTATAAAAAGCTTCGGTTCTCTATCTAGTGGAAAATTAGATGGTAAAAGTTTTCATGACTCTGCTACAGCTTATCTTTTAGGAGCTATACTTTTGATTATTCCAGGGGTTTTTTCTGACTTTATTGGAGTAATAGCTATTTTATACTCTTTCTTTTTACAAATGGGTGGTACAATACCATCTGTAAAAAATAAAATTAATATGAAAAATTCAAATAAAAAAGGAGATGACAATGTCATTGATGTCGAAATTATTGAGTACGACTCTATTAGCAACTCTAAGTCTTAGTGCTGGAACTTCTGAAGCAGAAGTTCAAGACTATATCAAAAATCACATGGTAAATAACTCACGAATTAAAGTTGTGAGTGTTGATATGATTGGTAAAAAAGAGTTAACTAATCCAAAAGGTTGGGAAGCATTTTTTGTAAATATTCATGCAGAGGTAAAAAAAACTCCAACTGTAACAGATAAAGTGAATGTTCCAGAGACAATTTTTGTAAAAGATGGTTTTGCTGTTCCTACACTTATTAATATGAAAACAGGTAAAGATTTAAAGTCTCAACTGAAACCTGAACTAAACCCTAATGTTTATAATGATAAACATCTATTTGCAGGAAATAAAGATGCTAAACATAAGATTTTAATCTTCTCTGACCCACAATGTCCCTTCTGTAAAGAGATAGTTCCTAGAATATATAAAGCTGTAAAAGAGAACCCTAAAACTTTTGCACTATACTACTATCACATGCCTCTTCTTCGTATTCATCCAGTTTCAGATGCAATATCAAGAGCTATGGTTATAGAGCAGAAAAAAGGTCACTTTGATACAGTTATTGATATGTACTCTTTAGAGTTTAATCCACAAGAGAGAAATGCTACTAAAATTTTAGGTAAAATTAATAAAAAATATAATTTAAAGATTACAGAGAAAGATATTGATGCAAAAAATATTGCTGATGAGTTAAAACATGACCAAGATACAGCAACAAAATCAATGGTGGCAGGAACTCCTACTATTTATCTTGATGGTAAATGGGATAAAACAAGAGAAGCTTATAAAAAGCTCTTACCATAAAATATAAGTGAGTCTCTTTGAATAAGTTAATAATAGCAACAAGAGCTAGTAATTTAGCTCTTTGGCAAGCATATCATATAAAAGATAGAATAGAAAAGCAGTTTCCTGAAATTAAAGTTGAATTAAATGAGATTACTTCAAAAGGTGATAAGATTTTAGATAAACCTTTAGCTCTAATTGGAGGAAAAGGTCACTTTACAAAAGAGTTAGAAGATGAGATGTTAGCAGGAAATGCTGATATGGCTGTTCACTCTTTAAAAGATGTTCCAACATATATTCCAGATGGATTAGAGCTAGTAGCAATTACTACTCGTCAAGACCAATCTGATGTTTTTCTTTCACATAAATTTAGTTCATTAGATGAGTTACCACAAGGTGCAACCGTTGGAACAACAAGTTTAAGAAGAAGAATGCAACTACTTAAAATTAGACCTGATTTAAAGGTTAAAGATTTAAGAGGGAATGTAAATACTAGACTTAGAAAACTAAAAGAGGGTCAATATGATGCTATTATTTTAGCCTATATTGGTCTTAAAAGATTAGATTTACTAAAAGATATTCCTTTTACCGAGAAATTGCCTCTTTCTATAATGATACCTCCAATGGGACAAGCATCTTTAGGTATAGAGATAGTAAGTTCTAATAGTAAAATTAGAGAAGTAGCATCTTTTTTAAACGATGAGGATAGCTACCTTTTAACAAAACTAGAAAGAGACTTTATCTCTAAAATAGGTGCAGGGTGTTCAGCACCAGTTGCAGTTAATGCCACAATAGACGAAGGTATTGTAAAAATAGAGTCAATGATAGGGTATCCAAATGGAACAAATATTCTACATAAATCTCTAATCTCTTCAAAAGAAAATTGCCAAGATTTAGGAGTGGAACTTGCTACTCTTATAATAGAAAAGGGTGCTTTAGAGATACTAGAAAATGCTGAAAAGTTAGCATTTAAAGATGAAATGCCTCAAAGATTATAGAAGATAGATAGGCTCTATCTTCTCTCTATGTTAAAAAATATTACTTTCTAGTTTCATATAATTTATAACAAAAATCTTAAATAGTTTATATTACATTTTGTTTAGCTTATGTATTTATTTTAAATATTTCACTTAATATTAATTTAATATTAAAGCAATAACTAATATAATTATCCTATTAATTAAAGAAAAATTTAAGGAATTTATTATGAAACTAAAAGAGATAGCAAATATTATTAAAGGTACTCATTTAAAAGAGAGAGAAGATAAAGATAGCCATCATATTTATAAAGAGCTTACTATGCTCTCACTAGAACCTATCTCTTTTATTGATGAGCGAAAACTCATTAATGTAGATAGTAATAAAACGGTTCTACCTAAAAACTTAACCCAAGAGGGTGATGTAATAGTAAGTCTATATTTTCCAATGATAGCATGTTTTGTTGAAGAGGGTCAATCTGGTTTAGTTATACCTCACTATATGGCAGCTATTAGAATGAAACCTCATATAGAGATAGATTCAAGGTTTATAGTTCAATTTATAAACTCAACAAGAGGAAGAAAAGCTGTTTGTGAAAAGGTATCTAGTCTATATTCTATAAGACCAACATCTTTACCTCTTACATATTTAAATAATGTTGATATTAGAGATAAAGAAAATACTCTATTAGAGAGTTTTTAAATATTTTTATAACCCTCTAAAAAGAGGGCTATTTAAATCCCCAGTCTATTTAAAACAGTTTCTCCATAACTCTTATTTTTAGCTAAAATCATTATAAGTGTTGAGTCTAATTGAAACTCTCTTAAATATTTTAAACTAACAGATGGATTAGATGCTAAAAGAGTATTTAACTCTTTGTTATTTAATTCACACATCTTATCTAATATTTTAGTTGGAGTAGATGTGTTTATAGCTAAAGCCTTAATAATTTCTATATTTTTACTTTTATAAAACTCCTCTATTATCTCTTTTGGTAAATTTAAATTTTTAGATAACTCTATAGCTATTTTATTTTTATATCTACTATATAATAGTTTTAGATACTTCTCTTCTATCGATATATTAGATGCTAATCTAAAATCTAACTCTTTAATTTTTAAGTCTAAAAGAGGTTCTATAATATCTTTAATATTTAAATTATCTCCTATATATGATAATATATTAAAATCTAACTCTTTAGATAAAACTATCTCTAATCTACTCTTATCTATCTTTTGAAAACTAAGAAGAGTTTTTGCTATATCTCCTTTTTTATCTAGTAATTTTTTAAATAAATTATCAGATAAATTAATATTATGTGCTAACATCATTTTAATATTATTATTAGATTTATTAAAAATCTGCTCTTGTTGAGTTGGAGTTAATAGACTATTTGATGCTAAAAAATAGTTAATATCTATATTATTAAAACTTAAAAGTCTTTTTATACTCTCTTGTGATATATACTCATTAAAGGCTATTTGCTCTCTTATATTTTTAGGTCTTTTTTCTCCTCTTTGACTTATCTTAATTTCATGATTTGGCATACTTAACATTGCATTTAAAAGAGTACTATCTCTGCTCTCTTGTGCTATATTCATAACAGTTGTAGGAGCATATACCATAGCAGGGTCTCTAAATCCATCTGGTTTATAAAATCTTTTTACAAAAGATATAGTTATATCTCTATTATCATTATTTTCATGAATTCCATTATCTCCCCAATTATATAATTTAAATAGTTTTAAATATACCTCATCTGAAAATGCCTCATTTTTTAATAATCTTTTTAATCTATCTTGGTCATTAGATAGTTTTATAGACATAATAAGTGAGTTTGGTTTAATATGTTCTGTAAAATACTCTTCAAATTTAGATAATGATATATCAGGTACACCAATATCATATAAATCATAAGAGGTTTGCTCCTCTAAAGGTGTTAGCATACTACTTAATACTACTAAAGCTACCTCTTGCCCCTTATATCTATTGGCATACTGCATACCCTGCTCTTCTAAAAAAGTTTTTATTTCTGCCTCTGTAAAATTTGGAACTCGTCCTAAAAATAGAACGACTCCATTTTGCTTCTCTTTAAATATATTTTTCATATATTTTAACTAAAGTTAATCATTAAGATTATACATTTTAGAGTAGTACTCATCTGCCATTCTTGAAGAGTTAAAATATGGATTTACATCTCTCATAGAACTTTTCATTATCTTTAACCACTCATCTTGATTATTATAATACATAGGAATAATTTTTTCTTCTAAAATATTCATCATATTTAGATAATCTTCTCTATCTTGAGTCTCTATATTTAAAGTTGGGTCTGCTGGAATAATAAAACTATTAACTCCATCAACACCAAACTCTGGTATCCAACCATCATTAATAGAGAAGTTAATAACACCATTCATAGATGCAGTCATTCCACTAGTTCCACTAGCTTCTCTTGTTATTCTAGGTGTATTTAACCAAATATCAGACCCTTTTTTAAGCATTGAAGATAGTTTTAACTCATATCCAATTAAAACTGCAACATTTGGATAATCTAATGATAGATGATGAAGTTCATTAAAAATATGTATTGCATTCATATCAAATGGATATGGTTTTCCTGCCCAAATAATCTGAACCTTTTTATCTCCATTACTAGTTACAAGTTTTTTAAATCTTTCCATATCATAAGTTAAAAGATTAGGTCTTTTATACTCTGCAAATCTTCTAGCCCATACAATAGTTAAAACATCAGGGTCAAAAAGTTTTCCTGTTTGGTCTGCTACTATCTCAAATAGTTTCTTTTTTAAATGTTTCTTTCTACCTACTATCTCATAATCTTCATTTGTATTAAAAAAGTGTAAAAGTTGGTCATCTGCCCAATATTTTCTATTTTGAGCATTTGTAATAGATGTAATAGGTGCTATATTATGATAATCTTTCCACATATCATTAGATACTATTCCATGAAGTTTAGAGACACCATTTGCTATTTTAGAGACTCTTAATGCTCCAAGTGTTAAAGAGAAGTTATCATCTTCTATTCCTGTTACAGTTCGTACCTCATCTAAAGTTAAATCTGCAAAAAATCCCATCTGTTTTAGTTTATAAATATTATGAACTTCATTTCCTGCTTTTTCAGGTGTATGAGTTGTAAATACTATATGTTCTCTAAGCTTCTCTTGACTTGGATACTTTTTATATAGCTCAAAAGCTAAAGGTAAAGCGTGTCCCTCATTTAGATGATATATATCTATTTTTTGATTTAAAGCCTCTAAAACTTTTACACCTCCAACACCTAAAACTGTCTCTTGTGCAATTCTAGTATCTTCATATACATCATATAACTTATGTGAAATAGTACAAGCTAAATGGTCATTTTTATAATAATCCGTTGTTAAAAATATTATAGGAGCTGTTCCAAAAGTTTCAGCTTTAAGTAGTAGTGCTTTAACATATACTGGGTGATTATTTATATTTAGTTTAACCTCAATATTTAAATCTTCTAAAAAATAGTATCTTTTTCGTATAAAGTTAGCTTTTAAATCTTTATGCTCATCTCTTGTCTGGTCATAATAGCCATAACTCCAAAGCATTCCTACACCAATAACATTTTGACCTAAATCATAAGCACTTCTCATGTGAGAGCCACTTAAAAAACCTAATCCTCCAGAATATGTCTTTAATGCTTGGTCTATAGCAAACTCCATTGAAAAATAGGCTACACCTCTTTTATACTCTTCTTTTATCTTATAAGTATGTAAATTCATACAACTCCATTCCATAAATTTTAGTAAAACCTAATAGAATATTTAGATTTTCCATTGAAAATTATATCTAAAAATAGTTGCATTTAAATATATTAAAAAAAATAGCTTTACTAATTTAAACACTTAATAATTCATTTATATTATAAAAATAAAGTTATAAAATAGACAATATGCAACATTTGTTGCATATATTCTGCTATTATATTGGTTATAATATATTAAAAAAAAGGAAAAATTATGTGGAATAACTCTACTATACAGATAGATATAAATAGAAGTATTGTAAGAAAATTGAAAAAGTATGCCAAAATAGCAGGTATATTATTTATAATTTTAGGAACACTAGGTGTTGTATTTCCTACATTTATGTCAATGAGTGCTGTGGTATTTGTCTCTTATCTTATGCTTTTTGCAGGAATTAGTTCTGGTTGGTTTACTTGGATAAGTAATAAGCATGATTGGGCAGGTTGGCTTAAATCAGTTCTATTGGTTGGGGCATCTCTTATTATGCTATTTTATCCAATGCACGGAGTTGCTACTTTAGGATTAGTATTTGCTATCTACTTCTTTATGGACGCATTTGCAGGATTTGGATTAGCATACTCTTTAAGAGAAGATAGACATTGGTGGTTATGGTTAATTAACGCTACAACCTCTCTTATTTTGGGTATTATATTTATTATTGGTTGGCCTATGAACTCTTTATGGCTTGTTGGTCTATTTATAGGAATTAGTCTAATATTTGATGGAATTGCTCTACTTGTAGGTGGTGCATATTTGGAAGATATAGATGATAACTAAAGAGAAAAAAGCATTCGGATTATGGAGTGCTGTATTTTTAGGTATTGGCTCTATGGTTGGGGCTGGTATCTTTGTACTTTTAGGTGAAGCTGGAGCTATTGCTGGTAATTTGGTTTGGATTTCATTTATATTTGGTGGAATTATAGCTCTACTTAGTGGCTACTCATTGGCTAAATTAGCATCAATTTACCCTAGTCGTGGTGGGATAGTTGAGTATTTAGTTCAATGTTATGGTGAAGGTGTATTTTCTGGTTCAGTTTCTGTTCTATTTTATCTCTCTGCAATGGTGGCTATTGCAATGGTGGCTAAAACTTTTGGAACTTATGCCTCTATGATAGTTGGTGTTGATATAACAATGTGGACTAATATATATGCTATTGGAATATTATTACTATTTATGAGTATAAATCTTGCAGGTAGCTCACTTATTGCAGAGAGTGAAAATATTATTGTAATTATTAAATTATCAATCATTGTTATATTTACAGTTGCAGTATCATTCTATATTAAACCTGAACTTTTATCAATAAAAGATGCTCCACCTGTTATAAATGTATTTTCATCTATTGCTTTAACATTTTTTGCTTATGAGGGATTTAGGGTTATAACTAATACAGCAGAAGATATGGAAAACCCTCAAAAGACAATGTTAAAAGCAATGATAATTGCTATTGTAATGGTGATGGTCTTATATGTAGCAGTAACTTTTGCAGTTTTTGGAAATTTATCACTACCTGAAATTATAAAAGCAGAAGATTATGCGTTGGCTGAAGCTGCAAAACCTGTATTTGGACAAGTTGGATTTACTATTATGGCAATAGCTGCTTTAATATCAACAGCATCTTCAATTAATGCAAACCTTTATGCCGTTACAAATGTAACTTATCAAATGGCAAAAAATGGAGAACTTCCAGAAGTATATAGACGGAATATATGGCATAGTAGCGAAGGATTAATAGTAAGTACAATAATACTTATAATATTTGTTCTCTTTTTTAATCTAAATGAGATTGCAGCTATTGGTTCTATATCTATTCTATTTATTCATGGATTAGTTCATATTGGACATCTTCTAAAAATTAAAAAAACTGGTGCATCTAAACTATTAATAGCTTTAGCTATTATTACAATAGGTATAGCTATTGTCTTAGCATTAAACTATACAAGTAAACATATTCCTAATGTTGGATATTTTATTGCAGGTGGATTTGTATTGGCATTTTTACTAGAGATTGGATTAAGATTAATAACAAAAAGGGTTATTACTAAACAGTCTTAAAAGAGAGATAGAAAATCTCTCTCTTTAACTATTCTGCAATAGCTTGTGAAGCTTTCATCATAGCTATTGGATTATGCGCTCCTATAAAAACTGGTATAGGTTTTTTACCACAATCAAAAAGACCATAAACAGCCTCTTGTGCTGAACGGGTGGAATACTCAACTGTAAATACACAATCATCTTCTATCTCTGTAAATTGCCCTAAAAATGCAAAATTCTTAGCACCTTTTGGTATAACTAATGGACGGTCACCTTTAGCCCTTGGCATAAATAGAGAGTCTATAAAAGGCATGGCTGTTGGTATGCAGTTAATTAACTTATCACTTTCTATAATAGGTTTCGTTAAATCTTCTATTTTTAAATGATAGAATAGTTCTTGAAGTATCTCTTTACCACTACAATCACTCATCTTTTTCTTAATATAGTTTCCTTCTCTATCTGGATATAGACCATATCCCCAAAATATTTTAACCTCTTTTGGTTGATTTGGAAAGTGAGGTTGTCTAGCAATAACAATAGACATTAACCAATTAGAGTCAATCATAGTAACTAAACCACCTGTTCCATCTGTATTTCCAGAGAAGTTTTCCATATAATCATGAAAAGTATCACTTTTAAGTGTTACAGTAAAAGAGTACCACTTTTGAAGCTCTATATTATCACAAAAAACACTAGGATTTCCAAATGAGCTATCTTTTTTAGCAATTTGTTTCCATAATTGCCATGCTCCTGAACTCTCTACACCTTTAAGTATAGGTGCATTATTTAAATCTCCATTATCTGTACTATCTGTTATTGAACCATTTGTAATAAATATATAATCCTCTTCTTTTATCTCTAATAGTTCTATATCTTCACCTTTTTTTATATGTAAAGAGGTGGCTCTTTTACTCTTCTCATCTATATCAAAATCAATATCAACTACTTGATATTCTAATTTAAACAAAACACCTCTCTCTTCTAAATATCTCTTTAATGGAACTACTACAGAGTGATATTGATTATATTTAGTTCTTAATATTCCACCAATATATTTAAGTTGAGGCATTAAGTGCATAAATCGTTTCATATAACGACGCATCTCTGCTACTGAACTCCATCTTTGAAAAGCAAACATAGATGTAAATATTAACCAAAAATTAGTTTCAAAAAATTCAGGTTCAAACCACTCTTCTATAGTTTTATTATCTAAAAACATTTCAGGAATAAAGAGTAACTCCATAAGTTTAATCTGTTCCATTTTAGGAATACCAAAAGATGATAAATCAACTCTCTTACCACCCTTTACTAATCTAGCTTGTGCATGAGAGATAAATCGTTCATTAAACTCCATACTCTCTTTAGTTACTGTAATATTTGGGTCATCATAAGATGGAATATTTGATAGTAAATCCCAATAACATTGATACTTTTTCTCGTGCATTCGTCCACCACGAATTACATATCCATTATCAGGGTCACCAGAGCCATCTAAAGCTCCACCTGTAATAGAGTTTTGTTCTAATATAATAATATTTTCAGCTTTAATTTTAGCATCTTTTATAAGATAGACAGCAGAGGCAAGTGATGCTATACCACTTCCTACTAGATAAACTTTACTATTTTCTATATCTAACATTTTTTATCCTTTTTATTTATTATAAAACTATTAAACTTAGAAAACAAGATATAATTCCATACCTTTCTACACAACTTAAATATCCAATCCCATCATATCCCCAATCTGCTCTTTAAAGGCAAAAAGAGAATCAACATCATAAATCTTTAAGACATTCATCATCTTCATAAAGACCCAAAGAC
>Ga0256842_1000659_pt1 | contig 30170 bp, 30 predicted proteins | sample 4559240metaG_FD_185973 | JGI IMG/M metagenome (GOLD analysis project Ga0256842, IMG submission 185973) | Hydrothermal vent microbial communities from Guaymas Basin, Mexico - 4559-240 | ecosystem: Environmental > Aquatic > Marine > Hydrothermal vents | place: Mexico: Guaymas Basin | collected... | reverse complement strand
TTCTAAACTCCGTAAACATTACAAAACGCCGATCCGTTGCGCAAGATATGCTTGCAAACGGTGTAGTGGAGATCAATGGTGTGGTGGCAAAACCGAGTAAAAATGTTGAAGTAGGATCAGTTATTACCATTAACTACCTCAAAGAGCCAAAAAAGTATGAAGTACTGCAGATCCCTACAACAAAATCGACACCAAAATCACTGCAACATGAGTATATCAAGGAGATTTCATAATGACGTATGAAGAAGCAAAAGCAGCGTTTGAAAAACTTTTTGAACATCAGATGAGTGATGCGGAGATGCGTGCGTTTTTACTCTCTTTAAAACTTGATGCAACAACACCAGTAAAGGTTATAGCTGCAGCAGCAGAGGTGATGCGTTCTCATGCTATTGCTTTGCCAATCAGCCAAGAATTACGTGAGCGTGCCATTGATATTGTCGGTACAGGAGGCGATAAGATAGGCTCGTTTAATATCTCTTCAACGACTTCAATTTTAAGTGCAGCATGTGGGGCTACTGTTGCAAAGCATGGTAACCGATCGATTACTTCAAAGAGTGGGAGTGCTGATGTATTAGAGGCTTTAGGGATAAACCTAGGACTTTCAGTTGAGCAAAATGCACGTCTTTTAGAGGAGGCTGGATGGTGCTTTATGTTTGCACAAAACCATCATCCTGCTATGAAGTTTATTATGCCGGTAAGAAAGTCTATAGATACAAAGACGGTCTTTAATGTTTTGGGACCACTGACAAATCCTGCAAATATCAAAAAGTATATGCTGGGTGTTTTTGATAAAACTTTTGTACCAAAGATGGCAGAAGCACTTAAAATCAACGGTGCAACTTCAGCACTTGTTGTCAGCTCACAGGAGGGGATGGATGAGATAGGTATCAGCGGTATCACTTATGCGACACGCCTCAAAGATGGTCATTTGGAAGAGTTTGAGATAAATCCTGAAGATTATGGACTTAAACGCGCTCCTCTTGAAGCCATAGCCGGTGGTGATGCAGATGAAAATGCCAAGATAATGTTTGATATTTTTGATAACAGTGCAACAGATGCACAACGTGATATTGTATTGCTTAATACCGCAGCATCTTTAATGGTTGATGGGCTTGCACGTGATATGCAAGACGGTCTTGAGATGGGACGTGAGGCACTTGCAAATGCACGGGCAAAGAAAAAACTCAAACAGATAGTAGAGATCTCAAACAAATTATGAAAAAAGTCTATAGATTAAAACTTGATGAAATAGATAGTATAGTGAAAGATATTTTAGCTGAATTTACAAGTGGTGTTATTATCTTACGAGGAGATTTGGCAGCTGGTAAGACAACACTTGTCAAGGCTTTTGCAAAGAGACTCGGATGTGAAGAACTTGTAACTTCTCCGACATTTTCACTGCAACAGTGCTATGGGGAAGATATCTACCATTACGATATATATAATCATGGTGTAGAGCATTTTATAGCCCTTGGTATGCTAGAAGAGCTTGATAAAGAGGGTTTACATTTTATAGAGTGGGGTGATGCTGCACTCATTGAACTTTTAGAATCGGTTGGTATTGATGTGATCGTGATAGATATAGAGAAGATTTCAGATAAGGCAAGAGAGTATAGAATATGCACACACTAAAAGCGGTAGATTTAAAGAAAAAGATCAAAGATTTAGAAATAGTCAAGGGGATGAGTCTTGAGGTTAAAAGTGGTGAAGTTGTTGGACTTTTAGGACCTAATGGAGCCGGAAAAACCACAACTTTTTATATGATATGTGGACTTGTTGAAGCAAGTGACGGAAAGGTTTTTTTTGATGATGAGGATCTTATTGGTATGCCTCTGCATCAGCGCGCACTTAAGGGGATCGGTTATCTTCCGCAGGAGGCTTCTATTTTTAAAGATCTTTCTGTTGAAGACAATCTTATGATTGCAGCAGAGGTTGGCATTAAAGATAAAAAAGCACAGCAAGAGCGAATTTTAGAGCTTTTGGATATGTTTAATATTGAGCCGATTCGTTACCGTAAAGGTATCAGTCTCTCAGGTGGAGAACGCCGTCGTGTTGAGATCGCCCGCGCACTTGTAAACAAACCAAAGTTTTTACTGCTTGATGAGCCTTTTGCAGGGGTTGATCCAATCGCTGTTATGGATATTCAAAAGGTTATTCATCAGTTAGTATCGTATGATATTGGTGTACTTATCACCGATCATAATGTTCGGGAAACACTGGATGTTTGTGATAGAGCCTATGTTATTAAATCCGGGGAACTTTTGGCAAGTGGTACAAGTGATGAGATCGGGAAAAACTCTGATGTACGTAAACACTATCTTGGTGAGAGCTTTAAGCTCTAAATAGAGAGAGATTATGGGAGTATTACGGCAGACGCAGACAGTTGAAACAAAGCATAAACTCTCAAATACACTACGAAATTGGTTGCCTATTTTACACTCATCTCTCTCAGAACTTGATGAGGTGATGGTTCCGTTTATAGAAGCAAATCCGGTTGTGGAAATTAAAAACGGATTTGAAGAGGATTTTGAAAAGAAGATTCCAAAAAAAATTATTTCAGGATCTGTCAGTAACTCTCGTACGGAACAGATAGAGGCTTTGACAATTCAGTTTCGATCGCTTTTTGAAGTTTTAGATGAACAGCTGGGAGCACCACTTTTTCCTACACCCATATCGCAAAAAATTGCTCAATTTGTTGTGGAAAATTTAGATGAAAACGGTTACTATGAAGGCGATACAGAGAAGTTTTCTCAAGAGCATGGTATAGATGTGGATGCTTTTGAGAAAGTTCGCTCTCGTTTTTGTTATGTAGATCCTGTGGGTATCGGAGCCTCTGATCTCTGTGAGTCTTTTTTATTTCAGCTTGAAAATGCAGAGATTAGTGATGCTGCCTATCCTTTGGCGGTTAAGATAATTGAAAATATGCATGATATTCATGCTTTTGCCAAAGAGCCCTATTTTACTGAGGCTATGGGTGTTATCTCCTCATTTAAAAATCCTCCAAATATTGAGTATCAGGAGGAGTCAGCTCAAATTGTACCGGATTTGATGATCTACTTTAATGATGATAATGAGATAGAAGTAAAGCTCAATGATGCCTACTACCCAACTATTCATATTGATACTGATTATGGTGTGGAGCATGATTTTGTTAAAGAAAAGATCAAGGAAGCAAAAAGTCTTGTAGATGCGCTTGATATGCGTAAAGCAACACTCTATAAAGTGGGCTTGATGATTGTAGAGTACCAGTATGAGTTTTTTACCGGTGGTGCTATTATGCCGCTTACACTCAAAACACTTGCTGATGAGTTTGGGCATAATCCTTCAACAATTTCTCGTGCTATTGCAAATAAATATATTGCCTGTGAGAGGGGTATATTGGCAATGAAAGAGTTTTTTACAACAGCTATTGATGAAGATGTCAGCAATGCTGCCATTAAAGAGTATCTCATTACTTTAATTAAAGAGGAGAGTAGAGTAAAACCACTTAGTGATATGAAACTGTTAGAGAAAATAGAAGCAAAGTTCAAAGTAAAAATGGTACGCCGTACTATTGCCAAGTACAGAAAACAACTCAATATTGCCGGTTCATCGGAGCGTAAAAAGCTTTATCAACTTGGTGGGTAATATTTGGAGTTTAAAAAGAGACGAAAAGAGTAAAATGTCTTTTTTTAATTTATAGTTTGATATAATTAACACAATTTAATAAAGGATTGTTTATGGAGTGTGAATTTCCGACAGTAAACTCAAATATGGATGAGATTAAAGAGATTTTTGATAGTGTAAAAACTATTGCAGTGCTAGGTCTTTCACCAGATGAGAGTAAAGCAAGTCATAGAGTTGCAAAATACCTGCAAGAGCATGGCTATAAAATAGTACCGATCTATCCAAAAGGGGAGAGTATTTTGGGTGAAAAAGTTTATAACTCTTTAGCAGAGATTCCTTTTGAAGTTGATATGGTAGATATTTTTAGAAAACCTGCAGCTCTTGATGCTGTTGCTGATGCCTGCATCGCACGTGGTGATGTGAAAGTATTTTGGGCACAGCAGGGTATTGTCAATAATGAAGCAGCAGCAAAAGCACGAGCAGCAGGGTTGAAAGTAGTACAAAATCAGTGTGCTATGGTTGATCATAGAAATATATATGCGTCGTAGGTTGTTCTGTTGGTAAATTTAAAAAAAATACAAGAAGCAAAAAAACGAATTGAAGGGGTTGTTGTAGAAACACCGCTTGCTTATGCTCCGTATCTTTCAGAGATTACAGGCATAAATATCTATCTAAAAAAAGAGAATTTACAGGTAACTGGTGCGTTTAAAATCCGTGGTGCGTATAATAAGATTGCATCTTTGTCTGAAAGTGAACGAGAACATGGTGTTGTCGCTGCAAGTGCCGGAAATCATGCACAGGGTGTTGCACTCTCAGCAAGTCTCTTTGATATTAAAGCAGTCATAGTGATGCCAGAATCGACACCACTTACAAAGATTAATGGTGTAAAACATTATGGCGCAGAGGTTATCTTAGCTGGTAGTAATTATGATGAAGCCTATGCTTATGCTGTTACTTACGGAAAGGAAAATAAACTTACATTTGTTCACCCTTTTGAAGATGAAGAGGTAATTGCCGGACAAGGAACAGTTGGACTGGAAATTTTAGATAAGTGTCAAGAGTTAGATGCAGTCATTGTTCCTATTGGTGGCGGTGGCCTGATTGCTGGTGTGGCTACAGCTATTAAAGAGAAAAATCCTGCAATAGAAGTTATTGGAGTGAGTGCCAGTGGAGCACCTGCTTTTAAAGAATCTTATGAGTTAAAAAAGCCTGTAGATTCAACAAGTGTCCGAACTATTGCAGATGGTATTGCAGTGCGTGACACATCACCTGTAACATTAGAGTATGCCCTTAAAAACGTAGATAAAGTACTGAGTGTGGATGATGAAGAGATAGCGAGTGCTATTTTATATCTTTTAGAGAAGCAAAAACTTGTTGTAGAAGGTGCTGGTGCTGTCGGTGTGGCTGCACTGTTGCATCATAAACTTGATAAGCTCAAGGGTAAAAATGTTGCAGTGGTACTCAGTGGCGGAAATATGGATGTTACACTGCTCTCTGTTATTATTGAAAAAGGTCTTCTTAAATCTCATCGTAAGATGAAAGTAACAGTAACACTCATAGATAAACCGGGATCGTTAATGCGTTTTACAGAAATTCTTCAAGAATTAAATGCAAATATTGTTCATATTGCTTATGACAGAACTTCGATTTCTCTTGATTATGGAGATGCAAATGTAACAGTACATATGGAAACAAAAGGCAAAGAGCATCAAGATGAAATACGTAAAGTCTTAAAAAAAGAGGGCTATTTAAGGGATTAGAATTATTATGGAAACAGTTAAAAATAAAAGTATATCAAAACCAGTGATTTTACTTAAAATATTAAAGGACGATTCTCTTGTAGCAGTTGATAACTATACGACGATACGATTTTTTAATAAAGAAACATTAGAACTTAAAAACGGTTTTAAGGCAAATATTCATCATAAATATTATGCTAATAGTGTTGTTGCATTTAGTGATAATGGCAAATATTTTGCAACACTTTCAGCAGATGCACGAGAATCTCTTCTTTATAATGCTCAAACAAAAAAACGTGTAGCCAAAGTAGATAGGCATCAAGGAGAGTCTTCTTGTGTCGGTATAGATCCGCTTTCTCGATATATGTTTTCGTGTGGGGATGACGGTAAAACTTTTGCTATAGATATAAAAAGTGGTAAATTGGTTTTTACACTGCCTGCACATGCTGACACTATCACGGATATTGCATTTTCAAAGAATGCGAACTGGGTTGCTGTTTCTAGCTATGATCGAAAGATTTCTTTATATAATCTTGTAACAATGACACCTACAAATAAATTACGGGCACACTCTGCACCTGTAATGAAATTACTCTTTTTTAACAAAAGATTTCTCTTAAGTATAGATAAAAGATCTTCTGCAATTATTTGGGATGTTTATGAAGAAAAAGTAGTTGAGCGTCTTCAGGGTATTCATGATGATGTATCACAGGTTACTATGAGTGGTGATGAAAAATTTTTATTTATTGCAACAAAACTCGGTTATATACTTTTATATGATCTCAATACTTACGAACTTCTTTCTGGAAAATATATTAAAACTGTTTCTCCCATAACTTCTCTTACTTTTGATAATGAAAACAACTATCTGGTGATTGGTACGCAAGATGGTTTTATTATGTATTATGATATTTATGAAGGAAAAGATCAGCTTAAAATTCTTCTTCAGAAAAAAGATTTTGATGCTATCCAAAAAGCTTCTACTTTTAATCCTGTACTTGCATATACAGATATTCATAATCTTGTATCTAATTTTTGGGAAAACAGTCTAAAAAAAGCCAAACTTTTTTTACAAAAAGGAGAGAATGAGAAGGCAAAACTTTTACTAAAGAATTTTGAAAGTATTCCTGCCAAAAATAAAGTTATTCAAAAACTTTTTCGGGATTATGCGGAATATGAGAAATTTGTGCGTTTTGCAAAAGAAGGAAAGATATCTTTGGCATATAATTTGGCAAATAGTTTTCCTGTATATAAAGAATCAAAGCTCTATCAAGCATTGGAAAAGAAATGGAAAAAAGATTTTACACAGGCACAAAAATATTCTCTTGATCCAAAAGGGATGGATACAGCAAAACAAATTTTGGCTCCCTATAGAGGTATTAGTAATAAAACGGTGCTTATTCAAGATCTTTTTACAAAAGGGGAAGTTTATAAACGATTTAGGGATGCTTTTGGGAAGAAAAACTTTCGTATCGCTTCTGAACTTATACGGCAATATCCATTTTTAAAAGAGTTTCCAGAGTATGATATTTTAATAAAATATGGGGATAATCTCTATATGAAAGCACGAGAACTAATAGAAAAAGAAGACTATTATCATGCTATCAAAACATTAAGAATACTTTCTGATTTTCTTGATTTTAAAGATGAAGTGCATCTGATGTTGACAGAAATAGAACAAAAACAAAAATTCTTTGAAGCCTTGGAAAAAGAAGATTTTGCAAAAGCCTACTCTTTGCTTGATAAAATTGAAGCGCTTCAAGAGACTTCTGAGGGGCAAAAACTGCAAGATAAGTGGAATACTACTCTTGAACATGCAAAAAGTTTTGCGGTTGCAGGTGATGTAGAGGGATTAAAAAATGCATTGAAAGATTATTTGAAAATTCCATCAAAATATATGGCTATTGCCACGCTTTTTGCATGGTGTTATATCTCGCAACTGGAAAAAGCTGTTGTAAAAGGTGTTGAACAAAAGAAAATAGAAAATGGGATCAAACAGTATCTTTTGAATTTTGGATATGATGAACAGATAGAAGGCTTTTTAAGAAAAGCAAAGAAAAAATACAGAGATATGAAGTTAACTTTAGAACTCCTTCCAAAAGGTTCTCTTTCTATGTGGCGACCATCTATGATTGTAGATTCAATTTTAGAGACATAATTTAACCTCAAATATAGCTATATTTCAATATAATGAGCAAATTTTTAAATATAAATAGTTAGAGGAGACTTTTCATGCAAATTAGTGGCGCACAGATGGTCATTGAAGCACTTATTGCTGAGGGTGTAGATACAGTTTTTGGCTACCCTGGTGGAGCAATAATGAATGTCTATGATGAAATATACAAACAAGATAAATTCCAACACATTTTAAATCGTCATGAACAAGCAGCGGTTCATGCTGCAGAGGGTTACTCAAAAGCAAGCGGTAAAGTTGGTGTTGCAATGATCACTTCTGGGCCTGGTTTTACAAATGCCGTCACTGGTTTGGCTGATGCCTATATGGATTCTATTCCTTTGGTTGTTATCTCCGGTCAGGTTCCTATGAGTTTGATAGGAACAGATGCTTTTCAAGAGATCGATGCAGTGGGAATCTCCCGTTCATGTACAAAACACAATTATCTTGTAACAGATGCAGCAGATCTTCCACGTGTTTTAAAAGAAGCATTTTATATAGCAGCTTCTGGTCGTCCGGGTCCTGTGCATGTCGATATTCCAAAAGATGTTACAGCACAAATAGCTGAGTTTAACTACGATATAGATATCAATCTTGAGACATATAAGCCACATGTTAAGGGAAATCCTCGTCAGATTAAAAAAGCGATGGAGGCTATTGCAGCTGCAAAGCGTCCGCTTTTTTACCTTGGTGGTGGAATTATCAATGCAAATGCTGCCTATGAAGTAAGAGATCTTGTTCATAAAACAGGTATTCCTGCTGTTGAGACTTTTATGGCACGTGGTACGCTTGCACATGATGATGCACTGTTGATTGGTATGCTTGGTATGCATGGTAGCTATGCAGCAAATATGGCAGTGAGTGAGACAGATATGATCATCGCTCTTGGTGCACGTTTTGATGATCGTGTAACTGGAAAGCTTTCAGAATTTGCTAAAAATGCAGGTGTTATTCATGTAGATATTGATCCGGCATCTATTTCTAAGCTTGTAAATGCAGATTTTCCAATTGTTGGTGATGTAAAAAATGTTGTACTTGATATGCTTGCACAGGTTGATAAGATTGATTCTGACAAATATGAGTCATGGAGAGAGACTATTAACAACTTTAATGAACTGCATCCGCTTACATACCATGAAGACAGTGATCGCCTCAAGCCGCAATGGGTAATTGAGCGTGTTGGTGAGCTTTTGGGTGATGATGCAAATATCTCTACAGATGTTGGACAGCACCAGATGTGGACAGCACAGTTTTATCCTTTTAGCAGACCGCGTCAGTTTATAAGTTCTGGCGGGCTTGGTACTATGGGCTTTGGTTTCCCTGCAGCACTGGGTGTACGTGCAGCTTCACCAGATAAGGTAAGTATCAACTTTACAGGTGACGGATCGATTTTGATGAACTGTCAGGAGTTAATGACTGCTGTTGAGAAAAAACTGCCGGTTATTAACATTATTTTAAATAACAACTTTCTTGGAATGGTACGTCAGTGGCAGACACTCTTTTATGATAAACGTCACTCTGAGACAGACCTCTCGGTTCAGCCTGATTTTGTAAAACTCTCTGAAGCTTTTGGTGGTATAGGGTATAGAGTAAAAACAAAAGAGGAATTCGATGCTGCTCTTAAAGATGCGGTTGAGAAGGGTATTGTTGCTTTTATAGAAGTGATTGTTGAGCGTTTTGAAAATGTACTTCCAATGGTACCAGCAGGGGGAAGCCTCTTTAATATGATGCTACTAGAGAAAAAGGAGAGTAAATAATGAGCGAAAATGCAAGAAGAGTCATCTCAGTTATCGTAGTGAATGAAGCGAGTGTTTTATCGCGTGTTACAGATCTTTTCTCTGGACGTGGTTATAACATTACTTCTTTGACAGTAGCACCGATTCCAGACACAAAGTACTCTCGTTTAACAATTGTAACATCGGGAAGCGTTCGTGTAATGGAGCAGATCACAAAGCAACTCCACAAGCTTATTCCGGTTTTACGTGTCTATGAACATGCAGATATGGTTGAAAAAGAGATGGCAATGGTAAAGTTTCCAATTACAGAAAATCTTAGTGATATCAATGCACTGTGTGAAGCTTATAATGGAAAGATTGTTAATGTAGGTGAGAATCTTGTCATCGCAATGGTATCAGATGAACCAAAGAGAATAGATAACTTTTTAAATGCTATCAAGCGTTACAATCCAAAAGAGATTGTACGAAGCGGTGCAGTGGCACTGGAGAGATAAGATCATGAAACTGAGTGAAATTGCAAAAATTGTAGGTACTGAGTTTTATGGGCAAGATAAAGAGATAACATCTTTAAATACCCTCAAAGATGCAAATGAGAATGAACTCTCATTTGTAGCAAATCCAAAATATATCAAAGATATTCCCTCTTCAAAAGCCGCTGCTATTTTAGTTACTGAGGCTACAAAAGAGTATGTTCCCTCTACCTCTGTTGCCCTTGTTGTAGACGATCCTTACTGGCAGATGGCAACACTCTCAAAATATTTTGCACCGCCACTTGAAGATAATGATGCAAGTGTTGCAGTTGTAGGAGAGGGGAGTCATATTGCTTCTACTGCTACAGTTGCAAAGGGTGCTGTTATTGGAAAAAACAGTACCATTATGGCAGGGGTTTATGTTGGTTCTGGTGTTGTGATCGGAGATAACACTGTTTTATATCCTAATGTTGTTGTCTATCGTGATTGCAAAGTTGGATCGGATTGTATCATCCACGGGGGAACTGTTATTGGCAGTGATGGTTTTGGTTTTGCATCAAACAGACTTGGTGAGCATAAAAAAATCTACCATATAGGTAATGCCGTTATTGAAGATGATGTAGAGATCGGAGCAAACACTACAATAGACAGAGCTGTTTTTGGTACAACACTTATAGCAAAAGGGGCACGACTAGATAACCTGATCCAAGTAGCACACAACTGTGTCTTTGGTAAAGGAAGTGTGGCAGCTGCCCAAGCTGGTTTTGCAGGTTCAACAATAATTGGTCAAAATAATGTCTTTGGTGCACAATCAGGTACAGCAGGGCATTTAGAGATCGCACCTTTTAATACTTTTGCAGCACGCAGCGGTGTTACAAAAAGTGTAAAAGAGAGTGGAAAAACATTTGCAGGTTTTCCATTTATGGATCATAAATCATGGCTTAAAATTCAGGGAAAACTTGCTAGACTAATCAAGTAAATTTATACAAGGAGTTTAGAATGAGTAAAACAATAGCATTAAGCGGAACACAAAATGGAGTTATCTCTGTAACAAAATTAGATAATCCATATGGTGAAAATAGTGGTACTGTTGCAAGTATTGGTGTGTCATTGAGTGGTGAAGCAAATAACCCAGAATGGAAAGTACATATTCCATTAGAAAATTTAGATGAAGTGATCAAAGCACTTCAAGCGTTAAAGTAGGTTAAGTGCCAGACCATAATAAATGTCATATTTAACAATTTTTAAAAGGTTTAGTTTCAAGGCGAACTTTTGTTGATGATACGAGTATCATTAAGGAAAGTTCAACGCAGAAAATGAGCCTTTTAAAAGTTGCCCTTCGGGTGAAAAGAGAAGTCACAAGCTGACTGCGTTAAAAGTTCTTAAAATTACCAGTAGTTCTTTCAAACTTTTGCCTTGCATCTTATAACTTCTCTTTTCATTAAATTATGACATTTATTATGGTCTGGCACTTAAAAACCTACTTTGCTTTTAATTCTTGTACAAAATCATCAATGCGTTTAATACCTTCACGAATAGTTGCAATACCAGTTGCAAATGAAAATCTAAAATAACCTTCACTTCCAAAGCCAACACCCGGAACAACTGCTACACCTTTGTTTTTTAAGAGTTCTTGAGAGAAAGTTAAAGAGTCATTGCTTACCTCTTTAATATTTACAAAAAGATAAAAAGCACCATCAGGTTTTAAAACACTGAGTCCATCTATCTCATTAAAGAGTTTTACTGCTTCATCACGACGTTTGATAAACTCTTTTTTCATCATAGCAATATCATCATCTGCACTACCATCGAGTCCGGCAATAGCAGCATATTGTGTAATAGAGTTAATGTTAGATGTACTTTGAGACTGAAGTTTTTTTGTTGCTTTGATAAGTTCTGTATCATAAGCAGCCATATAACCAAATCTCCATCCTGTCATCGCTACAGATTTTGAAAGACCATTTATGGTAATAGTACGTTTGAACATATCTTCGCTGATTGAAGCGGTAGCTGTAAACTCACCTTCATAAGTAAGTTTTTCATACATCTCATCACTTGCAACTAAAATATCAGTACCTTTTAGAACATCAGCCAATGCTGTTAATTCTTCTTTAGAATAAACCGCTCCGGTAGGGTTTGAAGGAGTTGTAAGAATCAACATTTTTGTTTTTGGTGTAATGGCATTTTGAAGTTGCTGGGGTGTTATTTTAAATCCACTGCTATCATCTGTTTGAATTGTAACAGGTTTTCCTCCACAATATTTTACAAGCTCAGGATAGGTTACCCAGTATGGTGCAGGAATAATAACTTCGGCACCATCTTCAATGGTTGCTGAAAAAAGATTAAAAAGCGAGTGCTTAGCACCGTTATTTGTAATGATCTGATTTGGTGCATACTCTAAGTTGTTATCACGTTTGAGTTTTTTTGCAATAGCTTCTTTAAGTGATGGTATACCATCAACTGCAGTGTATTTTGTAAATCCACTGTTAATTGCTGCAATAGCAGCATCTTTAATAACCTGAGGTGTATCAAAATCAGGTTCTCCCGCAGAGAAACTCAGAATGTCTTTTCCTTCTGCTTTTAACTCTTGAGCGAGTGTTGATACTGCAATAGTGATCGATTCAGATAGTGCGTTAATGCGATTTGTTAGCATAAAAACCCTTTAGGTGAAATATTGAAAAGATTATACTGAAAATATGATGTAGTTTTGTTGAGAGAATGAAAAACTTTTTAGTTTTTCATTGATTTAATAAAAGATTCATAAATTTGTTCAAGTTCAAGATCCTGTTCAAGGACTTCTTTGTTATCTCTTACAAGTATATGTTCTAAAACGGCAACCCTTTTTAAAAGATACTCAAACATCTCTTTATTGATATCTGGAAGCATATTGTGCATAAAAGGATCTTTACATCTTCCTTTTTCTATAACATGAGCAGGAATCCCTATGGCTGTTGAACACTCAGGGACTGGTTTTACAACTACAGAATTTGCCCCGATTTTTGCATTTTCACCTATTTCAATGTTTCCAAGTACTTTTGCACCTGCACCGATAACTACCCCTTTTTTTATAGTAGGATGGCGTTTTCCATGCATTAATGATACTCCACCAAGTGTGACTCCTTGATAGATTACAACATCATCTTCAATGATTGCAGTTTCACCAATAACGACTCCGGTACCATGATCAATAAAAACACGCTGTCCAATTTTTGAAGCAGGGTGGATGTCAATATTTGTTAAAATATGTGTTATACCCATAATCATTCTTGCTAAGCGTTTAAAGTTTGCATTGTAGAGTTTATGAGCTACTCTATGCCATGCAACCGCCCAAACACCAGGATAGTTAAAGAGAAAGTCAAGTCGTGAGTTTAAAGCCGGATCGTTCTTGTATGCATTGGAAAAATCTTCTTTAATCTCTGCAAAAATTCCCATAATATCCCTTAGTTTGTTGTTCTTAGATATCCATTTTGATGGACAAAAGTTTCTAATTTTGAAAGTGTATCACTTTTTTCTTTTTCTGTGATAAATTCACTCTTTTCGAGCTTACTTTTAAGTTTATTTAAAATTTCTTCTTTGTTATAACCGATTGAATGTAAAATATCTAAAATATTTTTTGATTCTATTGCATTGGTGATTTTATAGCCGTTATCTGTTACAATAATTGTGTATTCATTGGGATGAGTAAAAAGATTATGTTGCATACCAAGCGTCTCCTGATAGGCACCAACATTGAAAAAAGCAAGAAAATAATCCTCTTCATCAATATTTACATCATGTAGATAGAGCGGTTTTTGTGGATCAAAACCGATTTCACCATCACTGTCACAAGTGATATCCCACAGTGATGCAGCACGAAGCGGGATCGTGTTTAAGTGATGAATCGGCATAACAGGAAAGTGCTGTCCAAGTCCCCAGTAATCAGGAAGACTCTGAAAAATTGATGCATTGATAAGGTAGCGTTCCTGTAATTTGATCTGAAGCTGTTCTAACTCATTTGTAGGGTTGGATGATTTGAGATAGAGTGCTTTTTTAATGATATTATGCACTAAAATCTCTGCATTTGATCTGTCTTGTAGATCAATATATCCCAGATCAAAAAGGGTAAAGAGCGATTCCATATGATCAAGGGCATCATGGAGGTACTCTATACAGTTTGCATTGTTTAAGAGACGATTTAATTCACGCAACTCTTCAATAAGCGGAGGATTATTCTCTTTAAAGTTAAGAAGTTTTTCCTGATAATCCTGAGAGAAAAGTTCAAGAACAGGAGTAATGAGTACTGCATGCGAGGCTACTATAAACCTTCCTGATTCTGTAAAGATATCAGGGTGGGGTACCTCTTTTGCATTCATAATTTCACCAAGTAAAAAGACAACAGAACTTGAAAACTCATCTATAGAGTAGTTTCGTGCATATGCTTGTTCATGCTGATCATACTCAACTGCAAGACCACCACCGATGTTAATGCTAGAGAGTGCATCTGCTCCCATTTTCTTAAGCTCTGCATAGATATTTCCGGCTTCTCGCAGTGCTTTTTTGAGTGGTGCAATATCTGCCATCTGAGAGCCAATATGAAAGTGAATCATTGTAAGCTTATGCAGCAGATTTTCATTTTTTAGCAGTTTTACAGCTTCTATGATCTCTGTAGATGTAAGCCCAAATTTTGCATCCATACCACCACTTTTTGCCCAGATACCACTGCCGGCACTGTGAAGTCGTACCCGAATACCGATATTTGGCACTTTGAGTTTGCATTTAGAAGCAACACTAATGATCGTCTCTAATTCATTAAGACCTTCAATGGTGATAGTAATATTTTGTCCACTTTGTGCAGCAATAAAACCAAGCGTAAGCATCTCTTCATCTTTAAAGCCGTTAACTGTAATGTTTGCACCTGCTGGTGTTTTACTCATTGCAAGTATCAGTTCTGCTTTACTTCCTGCTTCAAGCCCATAGTTATATCTCTCTCCAAGCGTTGTAATGGCTTCAACCAGAGAGGGGAATTGATTTACTTTCAGTGGAAAGACAGCTTTGAAAGAACCCTTATAACTATTTTCTTCTATTGCTTTGTCAAAGTAATTATAAAGAGTTTTAATCTGTCTTTCAATTAAGTGTGGAAAGCGCAAAACCATAGGACCTTTAACATCAGTTGAGCGGATGTCATTTGTAATCTTTAGAAGGGAAGGCATAGATTTATAGTTAAGTTTGATCTCTCCATCTTCAATGATAAAGTTTTTATTTGCCCAGATATTTAGTCCAAAATTGTTCAATTTTCTACCTTAAACATGCAATTTCTGATGGAAATATTGATCAATATCAAAATAGATTTCTCCATTTCTGTTTTTAAATGTAAGATGTTTTTTATTGAGATCTTTGAATTTTTTTATACCCATAACAGCTAAAACAACTTTCATACTTTTAATGAGATTTTTATGATAGTTTCCAATCTCCCGTCCCTCTTTTACAACAAGGTAGGATGCCCGTTTTTTTTCATCTTGTGTGGCCATACCGACAGGACAGACATGGGATCCAAAACCAGAACACATACGCGCACGAATACAACCGCCACTCATCATAAAACCTCGTGCTATTCCAATCGCATCAGCACCCATACAAAGTGTAATAATGGCATCATCAGGTGTCAAAATTTTTCCGCTTGCAATAATCTTGATCTCTTCTCTTAAACTGTACTGTTTTAAGATGGTATCTAAGATATACAAAGCATTGTTTGTTGTAAGTCCTACAGATTCCATAAGTTCTAGTGGTGCAGTGGCACTCCCGCCTTCACCACTGTCAACGGTGATAAAATCAGGAAGTGTTTTGCCTGCATTTTTATGTTTTTGCATAGCTTCTGCAAGCTCTTTAATTGAGTCTGTATCGGAGATAACTATTTTAAATCCAACAGGTTTTTTAGATAATGTTTGCAATTTTGAAACAAAATTTAAGAGCTGCTCTGTTGTATCTGCATAAGGAAATCTGTTTGGTGAGAAGATATCTTTACCCTCTGGTACACCACGATAGTAGGCAATATCGGCTGTTACTTTTTTGCCTGCTAGTTTCCCACCGGTCTGTTTTGCACCCTGTGCGATTTTGATCTCAGTCATACGACAAAATCGCATCACTTTTTGGTAACGATCTGCATCAAATTTTCCATCTTTGCCGCGAACACCATAGAGTCCTGAACTCATTTGAAAGATCATATTTGGTATTTCAGCTGGAACCTCTTTTGGAAATACTTCCAGGGGTGCATCCCAATTTACCCGAAAGAGGACATGTGTATTTGTATCATATATATAAGTATTTTGCGTCTTTTTGTTTAAGAGAGCATTTCTGTACCATTTAAGTGCAATTTTTCTATTAAAGAAAAAGTCCCCCATCTTAAAAACAAATTCAGCATAAGGTGTACGCTTTACAATTTCAAGATATTTGTCTTTATTGGGATCAGGCTTGAGTGTAAAGAGATGATTTGAAGTAAGAGAACCCTCACCGATATTAATAGTTAGCTTTGAATCACGTCCAGCGATACTAAAAGCACGTATTGCTTCGGGAGAGAGGGCTCCATCACTCATAGCAGAACGAATAATTGGGGTATGGGATACAAAAGGGTTTTCTCTATTTTGTCCAAAAACTACATTTGTATCACTGCTTACTTCGTCTTCATTTAACACACTTGAAGCATGTTTTATAATAAAGCGAGAACCTGAAAAGGGCTGTGTAACTGAAAAGGATTGATAGTTTGGTTTGTCTTTTGCAGCTTTGTAAACCCAGTCAACTTTGTCTTTTGATTCATAGAATGTCTCTTCTGCAAAATATTGGCGCAACGGTTCACGAAGTGCTTCAAAGAGATATCGGAAACGGCCTATAACAGGATAGTTAATAAGTAGGGCATGTTTTCGTTGTACATATTTGTCATAAATATATAAAAAGAGTATAACAGCTACAAGAGCAAGGAGAAAGAACTCTAGAAATTCTAAAAAGAATGCCCATAAACTATCTATTATATTAACAGAATTCTGCATTACAATTCTTCTATACGAATTGTTTTTTCAATTTTTTCTTCTAGATCTTTTACCCAAATAGTGTTATTTTCAAGCTCATTGGAACCGATTACACAACAGTAACGTGCATTGACTTTATCTGCAGATTTAAGATGATTTTTCAGATTTCTTGCACGATACTCACAGCTTGCTTTATCTGTTTTTCTTTTTTGTTGTGTTAATGCGATAATGCGATCAACGGCTTCCTCATCCATAGCACCAAAGAAGTAACCCTCACGAGAAACTTCCGGCATCTCAATAAGTTCTAAAAGACGTTCAATTCCCATGGCAAATCCAACTGCAGGAGTAGGGCGTCCGTCTAAAAACTCGACAAGTCTGTCATAGCGTCCGCCACCTGCAATGGCACTCTGACTTCCGATGTTGTCACTGACAAATTCAAAAGCGGTCTTTGAGTAGTAATCAAGCCCCCGAACAAGATTTGTATCTATCTCATACGTGATATTGTTGGTATCTAAAATAGTTTTGAGTTTGGCAAAATCACTTTCACAACTTTCACACAGAGAGTTGATGAGTTTTGGTGCATTTTCATAAAGGCTTTGACACTTTTCATTTTTACAATCAAGCACACGAATAGGGTTTGTTAATTTTCTTCTTTGGCAATCTTCACAAATTTCACTCTCAACACTCTCAATGAAGTTGACAAGATTATCACGATATGGAGGCATACACTCTTTGCATCCCAGAGAATTAAGCTGGAGACGATACCCAATACCAAGAGCACTTAAGATATCTGCAACCATCATAATCATAACAGCATCTTCATACACACTTTCAACTCCAAAACTCTCAACACCAAATTGGTGAAATTCACGTAGACGGCCTTTTTGTGGTCGCTCATAGCGAAACATCGGTCCATGATAAAAAAATCTGTGTGTTCCACCGGCACGATCGAGTTTGTTTTGAATAAATGCACGAACAACGCCTGCAGTTCCTTCCGGACGCAAACAGACATCATTACCGCCTTTGTCTTCAAACTGATACATCTCTTTGCCGACAATATCACTTGATTCCCCAACAGATCGTTTAAAGAGTGCAGTCTCTTCTAAAAGAGGTGTTTCAATATAATGAGATCCATATCTTTGTGCTATTTCTGTAGCTGTTTGTATAAAATATGTAAATCTTCTTGATTCCTCATAGCTCAGAATATCGTTCATCCCTCTAAGTGATTTAATCATCGGTTTCCTTTAAAAATATGTAGTTTTTTTGTATATAATAATATCATTTTTTCTCTTGTAAGTACTTTATAAGTTGATATTATTTAATATCTCGTTTGTAACATTTGCTATACTCTTTGTAGCATCAATCTCTACAAGTTCAATATTTAAGAGCTTTGCTGCTTTTATGATTGCTTCTTGTATATCTAAAAGATATGCACTTCCGCGTAATTCTATACCATCAAGTTCTTTTTGTGAGAGTCTGTACTCTAACTCCTCTTTTGTCAGTTTGAGCAAAAAAACTTTTTGTGGATAGATGCCGTCTGTTGCAAATCGATTAAGGTGTACTATGGCAGTTTCATTGATCTCTCCCTGAGAGAGGGCATAGGCAACACCACTGACAACTGAGCGATCAGAGATGATCATTTTGTCTAGATTTGGTTTGATTACTTCTTGAATATGTTCTGCCCGATCGGCTAAAAAGAGTAGAAATTCTGCTTTTTTACTTTGTGCTTTTGCGCTTAGCACCAAGGATCTGATCTCTGCTCCAATGGCAGTACCTCCCGGCTCTTTTGTGATGATGGCATCAGAAAAATGCTTTTGAAGTGCTGCAATCTGTGTACTTTTTCCTGCTGTATCTATCCCCTCTATTGCAATGTACATTTATCTATACTCCCTATGATTTGCTGTACTTCCTGTGGTAGAAGATGTTCTATCTTTCCGTTGAATTTTAAAAGATTGCGAACTATAGATGAGCTGATAAAAGCGTGTTTGAGTTTTGGCATCAGATAGACAGTCTCTATAGTCTCATCCAAAGAGTTGTTTAAATAACCCAGTTGTAGTTCATACTCAAAATCACTGACTGCTCGAAGCCCACGTATCAGAACTTTCGCATTATGTTCATGAGCCAGTTCAACTGTAAGATTGTCAAAGCCAACAACACGGACACCTTTAATTTCTTTAACGGCAGCTTCAGCCATATGAATACGTTCCTTCAGTGAAAACATTGGTTTTTTGTCTTTGGATTCTGCAACTGCAACAATCACTTCATCAAAAAGATTTCGTGCACGTTCAATGATGTCAAAATGACCATTGGTAATAGGATCAAATGTTCCGGGGTAGAGTGCTGTTTTTTTCAAAGATTACTCCCATCTTTTATATAAATTATTTTCAATATCCAGTAGATCAAACCACTTTCCTATAGTGAAGTTCTCCATCTCATCAAGTGTTAGTTGTTCAGAGTAGTAAGCCATAACAGGTGGTGCTATAATAACACCCAAAGTAGCAAGTTTGTGCATATTTTCAAGTGCAATAGCTGAAAAAGGCATCTCTCTGGGTGCTAAGATAAGCTTTTTATGCTCTTTAATCATAACTGCTGCTGCACGTGTTACAAGGTTGTCAGCAATACCGCAGGCAATTTTTGCCAGAGTATTCATAGAGCAGGGTGCAATAAGCATCGCTTCAGCCCCAAAAGAACCGGATGCAATGGACGCTGAAATATCTTCATTTTGATGTTGGACCACATTATGCATCTCTTTTTGTAAAACAACTTTGGAATGTTTGGACATTATAAAGTGCTTTTCTATCTCATCGGGCAGTAAAGAGAGTGCTTTTATGCCTAAATTTACTCCGCTTGCACCACTTGTCGCAATAATAATTTTTCTTTTTTTCATTTGACTTTTGCTCTGTTTTTTCCTGTCACTGTGACATAGATTTTTTTATTGTTTTTTTGGCGGATAGCGATAGTGTCACCATATCTACCGTTTTGGAGTGCACGTCCTGAAAAAATAATGCTGACTCCTCCATCTTCTAAAGTAACACTGACTTGAGTGCCTCTTTTAATGAGATACAAACCTGTGACATCTCGTTGTGTTAAGAGTGTGGCATTTTTAATTCTGTGTTTTGCTTCGTATCGTCCTTTTGGTAATTCTAAAAGGGGCATGGCTCTAAAGCGTTGTAGCATTATACTCTTTTTTTTACAGTTTATAAATGAGAGTTCTTCACCTTTTTGAATCTCTTGTTTTGTTTGATAAAGTGAAATATTTGCATCAATTGTATAATGAAAAAAAATCTTTTTATTCTCTCTGGTTTTTATGAAAAAAATATCTTTTTTTGAGAGGTATGCATTGCGTCCAAAACCTATAGAGTAACTATCTGGCAGTGAAGTGATATAGTTGTTCGGTGCAAGCGTGATCTTTGATATTATGATCTCTGGATAGTGTTTTTTATAGTAGATTTCAATTTTTTCTTTTAATTTTTGTAAATTTACAGGACTTTTTTGTGTAAATTGAATATAAGCATGTTTTGTATAAAGATCAGTATATCCGTATTCTTTGAGTTTTTTAAGCAGATAAGAAGCTTTTACTCTTTTTGTATGGCGGGATTTTTCTATCTTATAAAGTAGAAAATCTTTTTTTGGATTTTTAATGATATCAGAGAGCATGACCATATCATTTGTAATAAAATATTCTTTTTGCAAATTTTTATCTGCAAAAAGCAAAATTGAAAAAAATTGAAAAAAAACAATAGAAAGTAAAATAATTTTTTTTATTTTAAAGCCTTTTAGGTGCTAGATCATAATTTTTGCTTAATTAATTAAGTAAACAAATTATACATCAAAACAACTAATAAAAATTTTACTATACTTTCATTATGAATAAATGGCTTGAACTTTTAAAAAACAATGACTATCTCGGAATTAAAAAATATATAAAAAATGGAGCAGATCTGCAAGAGAGCAATGAATCAGGGGAATCTGTTCTTGCCTGTGCACTTCGTGCCGGATGTGATGAAACGATCTTAATGCTATTGATTGAGAGTGGTGCAGATATTTTTGACTTTGATGATGAAGGGGTAAGTATTTTTGATATGGCAATTACTTATGATAACCATTTTATGGTAGAGTATTTGCTAGAACAAGGAATTGATGTTAATCATACTGACAGAAAAAGTGGATTTACGGCTTTAATGGCTGCTGCATGTTATGGAAGAATTAAAATTCTCAAACTTCTCCTTCAAAAAGGTGCAAACCAGTATGTAAAAGACTCTAAAGGCTTTACAGCTATTGATTTTGCACGTAAAATGAATAAAAAATCTGTTTTAGAACTTTTGGATTATGATCCGGATGCCCCAAAAAATACAAATTATGCTAGTACCTTGTCACTTATAAATTGATGGCTTCTGTGACTTAAAAAATGGTTAGTTGTTATTTTTAAATGCCGTAGGAGCACTTATTGTACTTCAAGGTATTTAAAGATGACAAATGACTGTTTTTTAAGTCACCCGAAGGGAAAGAGTATAAAGCATAGATTGACTGCGTTAGATTATTTTGAAGCACAATAAGTGCTCCTGCAAGAATCTGCCTTGCACTCTATACTTTATACTCTTTCAGAAACCATCAATTTATAAGTGGCAAGGTACTAGATAAAAGACGAAATTTATTCGAAAAATTTTGCCTGCTTTGCATTGTCAAGCGGTTTTCTCTTTTCTTTTGCTAACCACTCTTGGAGTAATGATTCTATAACTTTTGAGAGACTCATTTTATAACGCTCCCGTGAATATTTCATTGCATTATCCCATGTCTCTTTATCGATCAAAAGACTCCGTGTTATTTCATTTTTTGGTTTCAAATTACTCCTTTAATTGGGTTTGGTATTATATGATATTTTCAGGCTTTTTAGTTTATCTATAAAATTTTGAAAATATTTTTCTATCTCTTCTTGATCTGTACCACTGAGTGAAAGTTCTACATTTGGCTTACCATCTATGAACATAGGTAAGGAAGAGAGCTCTATTGTTTTTGGAAGCTGTTGCATTAAAGAGATCAGTGTCTCTTCGCTGGTATTTGCAAAAAGTGTCTTTCTATATTTTTTCTTTGCCTTTGAAAAGTATTTTTTTATAACATCTTGTATCATTGGATGTGCCATAGATGGAAATCCTGGTACAAAAAAGAAACGATTATCTAGTGAAAATCCTGACATATTATTTACAGGATTGAAAAGTAGTTCGACATTCGGTGGTAAATCTGCCATATGGATACGGTGAGGATAAGCACCATCACCAAACTGTTTTTCAATATCTTTTTTAAATTTTATATGAGTCTTTAAAGGGGAATCTCTAAAAACTTTTGATGCAATTTCGCGTGTTAAATCATCCGGTGTTGATCCTATACCACCAAAAGAGAAGAGAATAGCATCTTTGTCTTCTTTTATCATCTCATAGGTTCTGGTAATGAGTGCAACATCATCTTTTATGATAAAAGAGGCAAATAGCTCATGTCCATACTTTGCGAGTTCATTTTTTACAAATGTAAAATGTTTATCTTCTCGTCTGCCGTTTAATATTTCTGTTCCGATTATTACTGTATAAAAATTCATATTGAAATTATAGTATAATTCCAAAAAATAAATAAAGGTGTAGATCTATGTCACACATGAAAAAATTAGAAGATTTGATAGCGAAGGGTGTTATACCAGATATCAATGACCGTTTAGATGAGATCTTTGAAGAGATCGCAGGCAACAAAGAGGCTTCTGCAGAAGCAAAAGAGGAGATTGAAGAGCTTCGTGAATTTAAGGCTGACCTTGAAGATGTTTTAGCAGATATCAAAGAGGGTGCAATGGATGAAGAAGAAGCAAAAGAGCTTATAGAAGATATCGAGATGGCACAGCGCGGCAGTGATGATGAAGATTTTGGGTTTGTAGAAGAAGAGAAATAGGCTCTTTTTAAACTCATTTTTATATAATAAGAAAAAATTTAAAGGAAACAGATGCGAATTATTCTTTTAGGTGCTCCGGGTGCTGGAAAAGGTACACAGGCACAATTTTTGACAAAGAAATATAATATCCCTCAGATCTCTACAGGTGATATGCTAAGAGCAGCTATAAAAGCTGGAACAGAACTTGGTAAAAAAGCAAAAGCTGCAATGGACGCAGGACAACTGGTAACGGATGAGATTATTATTGGTCTTGTCAAAGACAGAATTGCACAAGATGACTGTAAAAATGGTTATCTTTTAGATGGTTTTCCTCGTACACTCCCTCAAGCAGATGCTGTAACAAATGCAGGCATAGAGATTGATGCAGTAATTGAGATTGATGTGCCTGATGAAGAGATTGTTAAACGAATGAGCGGACGTCGTGCACACTTAGCAAGTGGAAGAACATATCATATCATTTACAATCCTCCAAAAGTTGAAGGTAAAGATGATGTCACAGGTGAAGATCTTGTACAGCGTGATGATGATAAAGAGGAAGTTGTTAAAGACAGACTCAAAGTCTATCATGAGCAGACGGAACCGTTAATCAATTACTACAAAGCGCAAGCTGAGAAAAACCCACATATCAAATATATCAGAGTCGATGGCACTGCTGATATTAAAGATGTTGAAGAAGCGATTGTTTCTCAATTAGAAAAATAAAAAATTGACTAAAAAGAGGCAAATTAAGCCTCTTTTGGTCTGTAAACTTTTATATTCTCCGATTCCTTAGCATCACGCAGATATTGTGCATGCAGTTGACTCATAATTCCTTTATCACAGTAGAGTAGATACTCTTTATCTTTTGGAAGTTTTGTAAACTCTTTTTTAAGCTTGTGAAATGGGATTTTAAGTGTTTCGCATGGTAAATCTATGCACTCCTCTTCAGGGCGAATATCAATAACGGTATAATTACTACTTGTAATATCATCTATAACTTCAATCGGTGCTTGGTTTGAAATATCATCGACAATTTCATTGATACTAAGATGCTGGGCATCTTCTACTGCTTTGTTTAGTACCGCATAATCAAATTTTTGTGCAACTTTTGCCATACGCTTAAAAGAACCGTGCGTAATAGGGTTTTGAGAGATAACACCGCAGTATTCTGGCATATTTTCCGCAAAATGTCGTGTGCCTATTTCATTGGCAATAGCAATAATCTCTGGCTTATTCATTGTCGCCAGTGGACGCAGTATAAGCTTGTTTGTTACTTGGTCAATAAGTGCTAGATTACGCAGTGTTTGGCTTGATACTTGCGCAACACTCTCACCGGTAACAAGTGCATCAATTTCCATCTCATTTGCTACTTTCTCAGAAGCCATAAGCATAAGACGTTTGAGTGTTACACCCATATACGTCGGTGGAGTAGAGCGGAAAATTTCTGTGATCACATCGTCAAAAGGTACAGAGATAAATTTAACTTTATGTGATGATCCAAATTTGTTCCATAGATAGAGTGCTACTTGTTTAACACCTATTTCATGTGCCATACCACCAAGATTAAAGAAAATAAAGTGCGTTTTTATACCACGCTTCATTGTAAGGTATGAGGCCACAGTAGAGTCAAAACCTCCAGACATCAAAGAGAGTATATCTCCCTGTGTTCCTATTGGAAATCCGCTTAGACCTTTGTACTTTGTGGTGATGATATTGAGCTGATCTTGAATGAGTTCCATCTGTAAGGTAATATCTGGGTTTTTAAGAGAGACGCCTTTAGCCTCAGAGTTTGCCAAGAGGTGTCCACCTACTGTTCTCTCAATATCAATAGAGCTAAACGCATGCTTTCCAGAGCGTTTTACTCTTACAACAAAGGTTTTATCTTTAAGTGAATCAGCAAAGAGTTCACGTACTTTTGTTTTTATCTTGTCAATACTATCCATTTCGTTAAACTGTAGTACTTCTAAAATTTGCTCAATTCCAGGAGTGTTTAAGAGCTTTTCACGTACTTCCGGCAGAAACTCTTTTGGTGTAAAGATTTCTATTTTGTCAGAATATTTTACGACTTTTATCTCTTCATTGATGCGCTGTAAAATAGTAAGAAGATTGTTATAAAGTTGCCCTGTCATCTGACGTTTTGCAGAAGGACCCTTTATCATGATCTCTGGAAAGAGTTTAAGTATGAATTTTTGCAAAAGAGTACCTTGTTTTATAGTTTTGAGTTGATGAAGGCTTCCATTTCACTTACGATCGCTTCAATAGTTCCTTCACCCGAAATGACTTTTAAAATTCCTTTTTGAGTGTAGAAGTTGCGAATTGCATCAAGTGGTTCTGTATAGACTTTCATACGATTGTTAAAGACTTTTTCATCATCATCAGCACCACGTGCACGTCCTAAAACACGCTCACGTGCCGTTGCTTCACTGACTCTTACTTCTATAACACTGACAAGTTCTATCTCTTTGTTGTTTTGCAGGTACTTATCAAGTTCCATCATCTGCTCAATGCTTCTTGGATAGCCATCAATAATAACAACATCAGTAGGAGCTGATGCAATAGCATTTAATATAGTTTTAATAACAATCTTAATAGGTACAATTAAACCTTTGGAGATATACTGATCTATCTCACGTCCAAGTTCACTTCCGCTTGCAACTTCTGCACGAAGCATATCTCCGGTAGAGTAGTGTGAAATATTGTCATGATTTTTTGCGATAAGTTCTGCATCGGTAGTTTTACCAGAGCCAGGAGCTCCGATAATTAAAAAAAGTTTTTTCATTGGATTACGCTTTTGTTTGCTCACGCAGTCTAATGTGAAGATCACGCAGTTGTTGGTTATCAACTTCACTTGGAGCATGTGTAAGTATACAAGATGCTTTTTGTGTTTTAGGAAAAGCTATAACATCACGGATAGATGCAGTTTTAGAGATAAGCATCATCAGTCTGTCAAATCCAAGTGCAAAACCACCGTGTGGCGGTGCACCAAATTTAAGAGCATCAAGCAAGAAACCAAATTTCTCTTGAGCCTCTTCCTCTTCAATACCAAGAAGTTTAAATACACTCTCTTGGATATCTTCTTTGTGGATACGAATCGATCCACCACCAAGCTCAACACCGTTAAGAACGATATCATAAGCGATAGATTCAATCTCTTCAACATCCTCTTCATCAAGACTTTTTGGCATAGTAAACGGATGGTGCAGTGCTTTTACGCGACCATCTTCTACTTCAAACATTGGAAAATCTACTACCCATACGAATTCATAAGCATCTTTGTCTATTAAGTTCATCTTCTCATGTTCTGCTATAAAGATTCTAAATCGTCCCATATAATCAAGTACAGTTTTCTTGTCACCTGCACCAAAGAAGACTACATCGCCTACTTCAAGTTCAGTTCTCTCAATGATAAGCTGGATATCTTCTTCACTGAAGAATTTAGTAAGCGGACCTTTAAGGCCATCTTCTTTCATCTGGAAGTATCCAAGACCATGCGCACCAAATTTACGTACGAAATCTTCAAAACCTTTCATTTCACGTTTAGAGAATGCAAGGTCAGCACCCGGCACACGAAGTGCTTTAATACGATTGATATGTGGATTTTTCGCAATGTTTGTAAAGATCTCATTGTCACAACGTGCAAAGATATCAATAACATCTACCATTTTGAGATCATATCGAAGATCTGGCTTGTCTGAACCATACCACTCCATAGCATCTTTGTGTGCTATGCGATTAAATGGAGGCTTAATATCTACACCACATGCTTGAAACATAGCTTCTAAAAGATCTTCAGCAACTTTAATAACATCTTCTTGATTACAAAAACTCATCTCAACATCTATTTGAGTAAACTCTGGCTGTCTGTCAGCACGTAGATCTTCATCACGGAAACATTTTGCGATCTGGAAGTATCTGTCAAATCCACCGACCATTAAAAGCTGTTTGAAAAGCTGTGGAGATTGTGGCAGCGCATAAAATTCGCCATTATGTACACGTGAAGGTACAAGATAATCACGTGCTCCCTCTGGAGTTGATTTTGTTAAGATCGGCGTTTCAACTTCTAAGAAACCATTTGCATCGAGGATATTTCTTGCTGCTATTGCTGCTTTTGAACGAAGACGGAAAGCTTCATACATTGATGGATCACGAAGTTCCAAGTAACGATACTTGAGTGTTGTTTCTTCACCAACTTTTTTATCACCGATAACAAAAGGAAGCGGAGCTGATTTGTTCTCAATAATAAGTTCACTTACTACAATCTCAATAGCACCGGTTTTTAGACGTGGATTTGTAAGTCCTTCACCGCGAAGACGTACTTTTCCTTTTGCTATTAAAACATATTCATCTCTTACTTTATCTGCAACGTTATGTGCTTCTGCAGAGTCTTCAGGGTCACAAGTAAGCTGGATAAGTCCAGTTTTATCACGTAAATCTATGAAGATAATTCCACCATGGTCACGGTAGCTGTTCGCCCAACCCGTTAGTGTAACTTCTTCGCCAACATTTTTTTCACTTAAATCTGTACAGTAATGACTTCTCAAGGTTAAAGTCCTATTTATAAATTTTTGCGATTATATCGAAGATTTGCTTATAAAATTGTATAATGAATAAAAAAATTTAAGGAAATCCCGTGAAACGGCATACTATTGAACGTGTTGGTGTCATTTTAAGACCATCGTCTCCTGAATTAAAAGAGAGTTATTTTAGACTTGAAAAGAGTTTTAACAAATATGAAATTGATGTAACTGTTGAGAGTATCAGTGGTGCAATGATAGGAATAATGGGGATGGACTTTGATAATCTCTGTCAAAAGTGTGATCTGTTGGTAACACTTGGAGGGGATGGCACATTAATCTCGACAGTAAGAAGATCTTTTAAGCATGGAGTGCCTGTTTTTGGTATTTATGCAGGAAATCTCGGTTTTTTGGCTGATATTAATATAGAAGAGTTGGATGATTTTGTTTCCCGTCTCGTCAAAGGAGATTATAGAATAGATGAACGTTCTATTCTTGAAGCAAAATTTTATGAAAATGGTAATGAAGTAACCCTTTATGCTTTTAATGATATTGTGATTACTCGTCGATCGGTCTCCAATATGATTCATATTGAAACACTTGTTGATTCCAAAGCATTCAATACTTACTATGGTGATGGTGTTATTGTCTCAACACCGACTGGATCAACTGCTTATAACCTCTCTGCGGGTGGGCCGGTACTTTTTCCGCTTACGGATGTTTTTGCACTTACTCCTATCTGTCCGCATTCTCTTACACAGCGTCCGGTTGTGCTTCCTGGAAAATTTTCTATAGAGATGAAGACACCACAAGACAGAGCATTGGTAATCATTGACGGACAAGATAAACATGAGCTTGAAGCAGGAAAAAGCATACATATACAATTAGCACGAAAAAGAGTTAAACTCATTCATAGAGAAGAATTTAACTACTTTGATGTGCTTAAAGAAAAACTAAACTGGGGTGATTAATTTATGTTGATATGCGAAGAGCTGTTTGAGTTTTTCTTGATCATTTTTGTAATTTGATCGATTGAGTAGTGTTTTTGTGACTCATTTTCTCCAAGAAGGTCAAAGCGGATTTGGATTGTAAGTTTTCCAAGTGCTTCAGAGAGTTGTTCTGTATCATTTGAGAGTGTACCATCTTTAGATATTTGAGAGACAACATTTAAAAAGTTTGTATATTCATTTAAAACACCGGGAGAAGCAAAAATGGCAAGTCGGTGTGTTACAAATTGTAAACGTGTAATATCTGTCTCTTGGATCGTATTTTCACTTGCCATGTTTTCCATCAGATCAAGAAGTTTTTCATATGTTTCTGCCTTGAGATCTAAAAACTTGATATTTTGTTCTTTTTCAATTTCAACGGCAGTCTGTTTGTTCAGTAGCAAAGCAGTAATAAACACTGTCGCAATCGTACCAAGAATAATCAGTACAATTTCTTGAGTAAAAGGGGTAGAGTCTGTTACTTTGTAAGCATAACGCAGATAAGCATAACCAGATACAAGCGTTAGAAGTGTAAGTAACAGATAGGTAAACTGTTTGGTAATTGTTGTCAATGTATTCCTTTTTTACGAATTATATCCAATAAAAGAGATTTTTTACGAAAAAGCAGCACTCATATAACCAACCACTTGATTTTTATCACCACTTACATCTGCACTTGTTCTGTAATCAAGAAGAGTAGGGTGAAGTTCTAAATCTTTTGCACTTAAAAGCATAGCTTCAACACCTATTTTACCACATGCTTCACATCCTTGATGCAACTCTTGCGGATTGACTTTTACAACAGCATCCAGACAGATGGCATCAAGTCTGTTTGCCTGTTGTAAATCATAATAGTGACTTAAATCTGTACTGATAACAACAGCTGTCTCTTTGTCTGCTATAAGATAGCTGATTACTTTTGAAAGTTTAAGGGGATCTTCTTTACCATAAACAATCTCAACAACCGATGCATCAGGCAGATAGTATTTTATAAAAGGCATCTGTACTTCTGTTGAGTGCTCAGCATGAGCATTTGGTTCAAAATGAAGATCAAATTTTTCAATGAGTTTCTTGACAACTTCATTATCTATCTTTAAATCTCCAAATGGTGTCTCAAAGAAATCATAGAGTGAAATAGAAGCACCTTCGAGATAGACTCGGTGACTTGGCCCAATGACAACAACTTTTTTTGGCTGTGACTTTTGAAGTACTCTAAAAGCGATATTGGCTGTAAAAGCAGAGTATATATAACCTGCATGGGGTACAATTACAGCTTTTGGCTGGAGATTAAGAACAGATTTGTCATTAAGAGATTTATCTACTATTGCATTATAATGTTCAAACATTTTTTTGATCTCTTCTTTATTTGCAGGATAAAACTGCCCTGCAACTGCAGCTTTTCTTATGTTCATTTCCAAATTCCTTCTATTGCTTTATTGCATTTTGGACAGTGTCCGTTTACTAAATTATTTTGTGTTACACTGTAGCCTGATCTATCTATGAGTAAGGTACCACATTCAGGGCAGTATGTATTGACGTGAATGGGAACATTTCCAAGATAAATATATAAAAGTCCTGCCTCTTTGGCTATTTTTTTTGCCCTCTCAAGTGTAGAAAGTGATGTTGTTGTATGATCAAGCATCTTATAGTCCGGATGAAAAGCACTCAGATGCCATGGAACATGTTTACCTAATTCCTGTGCTATAAAATTTGCCATTGCTTCTAAATGTTCATTTGAATCATTTTCTCCTTCAATCAGCAGCGTTGTTACTTCTACCCATATACCTTCAGCAACCATCAGGCGTAAAGTGTCTTTGACAGCTTCTAGTCCGCCTTTGAGTACTTTTTTATAGTAGGCATCATCCCAGCTTTTTAGATCAACATTGGCAGCGTCAAGCCAGGAAGCCATATCTTTTACAACTTCAGGTGATTCAAAACCATTTGTTACAAAGATGTTTTTTAGTCTTTTTTCTTTCGCTAGTACTCCTATATCCTTTGCATAAGGATAAAATACAGTTGGCTCATTGTATGTATAGGC
>Ga0256842_1000658_pt1 | contig 30205 bp, 32 predicted proteins | sample 4559240metaG_FD_185973 | JGI IMG/M metagenome (GOLD analysis project Ga0256842, IMG submission 185973) | Hydrothermal vent microbial communities from Guaymas Basin, Mexico - 4559-240 | ecosystem: Environmental > Aquatic > Marine > Hydrothermal vents | place: Mexico: Guaymas Basin | collected... | reverse complement strand
TCCGGCGGATCTCGGCCTCCAGCTCCGTCTCGCCCTTGGGCAGGGCGATGACGGCCACCACGTCCTCGTCCTCGGTCTCGCCCACCTTACCCGCGTACGCGGGCTCGTCCTCCAACCGCTCGACCAGGTCGTCCCAGGCGTCGGACCGGACCACGTACAGCCGGGCGACGACGTGCGTGCCCTCGCCCAGGTGCCCGACGTCGAAGTCCTCCGCGACGTGTTCCAGGAAGTCCCGGGTCTCCTTCAGCCGCTCCAGTTCGCCCTCCAGCTCGTCGATCCGCTCCAGCCGCTCCCCGGCCTCCTCCTCCAGCCGGTTTAGGAACCGCTCCGCGGACTCGATCACCTCCGAGGTGGGCCGGAGCTCGAACTCGACCTTCTCCGGCTCCTCGGCCCGGAAGAACGAGGCGAGGGCCTCCTTGATGCCCTCCTCGGAGAGCTCCTCGTGAATCTCCCGGAGCGCGTCGCGCAGGCGCGTGAGCCCGGCCAGCACGTCGGTGACCTTGATCAGCTCCTCCGGGGCCTCCGGGCGCTCAACGCCGTAGAACCGTTCTACCCCGTGCACCTCCCAGAAGTTCTCGACGTGCAGGCAGCCCTCCACCTGCACGCGCTTCAGCGTGTCGGCAACGTCCTCCTTCAGGCAGAAGATGAAGACCTCCTCCATCTCCCGGATCGCCACGCTACTCCTCCCCCAGGACCAGCCTGACGACGGCGTCCACGGCCTCGTCCATCCGCTCCTTCGCCCGCTCCCTCAGCTCCTTCGCCTCCCGTTCACCCTCCTCCCGGATCTTCCGGGCCCGGTCCTCGGCCTCCTTCTCGGCCTGCCGCCGGATCTTCTCCGCCTCCTTCCGCGCCTCCTCCTCCGCCTCGCGAATCAGCTTCTCCGCCTTCTTCTCCGCCTCCTCGACGATGCGCTCGGCCTCCTCCCGCGCCTTCTCCACCCGCTCCTTGGCCTCGGACTCGGCCGACCGAATCCGGTCCAGCGCCTCCGCCACCGTGGTCATGGGTCCTCCCGCCCGACCTCCTACTCGCCGCTTCTAAACAGCTTTTCCACCTTCTTCAGCTTGTCCCGGAGCGCGAGCACGAGGACCCGGTCTCCGGGATTTATTTCCGTGTCGCCGCGGGGCAGGATGAGCTCCCCATCCCGGTAGAGCGCGACGATCACGCAGTCGTTGGGGAGGTCGGAGACCCGCTTGCCCGAGACCTTGGCCCCTTCGGTGACCTCGAACTCCAGCAGCTCGGCCTCGCCGCGGCCGAACGTGATCATGTCAACGAGGTAGGGGCGGGTGATCGCCTTCTCGATCAGCTGGGCGGCGCTCCGGTCCGGGTTCACCACGGCGTCGACACCCAGCCGGCGGAAAATGTCGACGAACCGGTCGTCGGTGACGCGCGAGACGACGCGGTCGACGCCGAACTCCTCCTTCGCGATCAGGGAGACGGCCAGGTTCACCTCGTCCTTGTCGGTGACCGCGGCGACGACGTCGGCCGACTCGATCTCCGCGTCCTGCAGCACGTCGAGGTCGGTGGCGTCGCCCTGCACGACCAGCACGTCCAGCTCGGACTGGGCGAGCTCCTGGGCCCGCTTTTTATCCTTTTCTATTATAACCACGTCGTGACCGTGAGCGATCAACATCTCAGCCAAGATCCGGCCCACCCGCCCGCCTCCCACGATGATGACGTGCAAGCGTCCCCACCCCCGGGGGCAGCCTCCTGAGGAGCGTGAGGGACCAGTACAGGGTCGCCAGGCACGGTAGGACCTCCAGCCGGCCCAGCCACATGTGGAAGATGAGCAGCGCCTTCACGCCGGCCGGGGCGTCGGGGGCCGTGATCCCGGCGGAGAGTCCGACCCCGCCCTGGGCGGAGGCGATCTCGAAGAACGCGTCCACGGGCCGGTACCCGTAGCACCCGGCGAGGAGGAGCGCCCCCAGGACGACGAAGAAGAGGTAGGAGCCGGCGATCGCGAACGCGTCGATGATCTCGTCCTCGGAGAGCGTTCGGCTCTGTAGCTTGGGGACGATGACGCCGCGGAGGGGGCGCGTGCGTCGGGCGATCGCGACCCGGATGGCCTCGCCGATGATCAGGAACCGGAGGATCTTGACGGCGCCCGCGGTCGAGGCGGTGGAGCCCCCGACGATCATCAGCATGATGAGGGCGGCCTTGGCGTGGTCCGGGAAGTCCGGCACGTTCGCGTTCGAGAATCCGCAGCAGGTGATCGCCGAGACGGCCTGGTATCCGTAGTACCGGAGGGACTCCAGCGGCGGTAACCGCGAGTGGAGGCACATGTACGCGGTCGTGAGCAGCACCAGGGCGATCAGCGTGAGGAACTGGAGGTCCCGGGAGTAGTGCCGGAGGGCGTTGAGCAGCCGCCGGGGTCCGCTCCCCGGGTGCACGCGGAGGGTCTTGAACGCCCGGTGGTGGGTCACGAAGCTCGTGGCGCCGAGCACCATGAGGATCGAGGTGGCGAGCTCGATCGCGGGCGAGCGGTAGGCGGCGATGCTGTCCGAGCGGGTGGAGAACCCGCCGGTGGCCAGCGCCGTCATCGCGTGGTTGAGCGCGTCGAAGGGGCTCATGCCCAGGAGCCAGAGGACCAGGGTGCCGACCGCCGTGAACGCCGCGTAGATCTTCCACATCTCCTTGGCCGTGTTGACGACGTTCGGGCGAATCCGCTCCTCCCGGGCCTCCGCCACGTACAGCAGGCTCGGGGTCTCGAATCGGAGGATGCTGATGACCGTGACGACGAGGCCCAGGCCGCCCACCCACTGCTCCAGGCTACGCCAGAAGAGGATCGAGCGGTGGGCGTGGTCGACGTCCGGGAGGACCGTGAGCCCGGTCGTGGTCCATCCGGACATGCTCTCGAAGTAGGCGTCGAGCCAGGGCATCCCCTCGCACAGGTGGAAGGGGATGGCGGTGAACAGCGGGATCAGGAGCCACAGGATGGGCACGGAGACTATCGCGTGCCGGGGCCTCACCAGGTTTCTGTCGCCCGGAATGCGCTCCAGGAGGAGGCCGGCGGCGAGCATCGCGACGAACGTGAGCAGGAAGGGGGTCACGCAGGACAGCTCGCCGTAGATCAGGGCGATCGGGATGGGAAGCAGGGGGAGGAGGGAGGCGACCTTGGTCACCATCCCCAGGATCCGGCCCACCGTGACCAGGTCCGAGATCGGGTCCGTGGGGTAGCACCCCCCGTCACTCTCCGTGCAGGAGCGATCGGAGTAGATCCGCGTACACGGGTCTGGTGATCGAGACGCCGTACAGGGCGCCCAGCACCGTCATGATGGCGAAGCCCTTCAGCAGCCCCATGCCGGCGAAGAACAGGGCGGCCATGGCCGCCGCCAGCGTCGCGAACGAGGCCAGGACGACGCTGAACGCCCGCTTGATCCGCTGCCTCAGCGGGACCTCCTCGCCCTTTCTCCCCCTGCCGCCCCCGCGGACCACCTCGTCGGTGATCACGATCAGGTCGTCGACGCCGCTACCGATCGAGAGGATGATTCCGGCGAGCGCCGGCAGGTCGATGGTGTACCCGGTGAGCGAGGCCACGCCGAGGAGGAAGGCCACCTCGGAGGAGCCCGTGAAGAGGATCGGGCCCACGACGCGGGGCTCCCGGTACCGCAGCGCGATGATGAGGGACACCGCGACGAACGCGACCGCCCCGGCGATCACGGCCATCCTCAGGAAGTTCTGGCCCAGGGTGGCGGACACCGAGTACACGCCCTCCGGGATGAGTTTCGCCGGCAGCTGTCCCGAGCGGAGCACCGCCATGATCTCCCTGGCCTCCCGCTCGGCCTGCTCGCGGGTGGGCGCGCTGCCCTGGATCTCGATCTCCCGCTCTACGCGCCCGGAGGCGGCCGCCTCGGCCAGGTCCTGGGAGATCCGCGGGCTGGAGACCTTCTTGTTGTCAAGGTACATGTCGATCGGCTGCCCGGGCGCCCGCTTGGCCACCTCGGCGAACCTCTTCGCGCCCTCCGGGGTCAGTCGGAAGGGGACCTCCCACTCGTACCCGCCCTCGACCCGTTGGATCCGGTAGGATTCAACGGACTCGATGTCCTGGCCCGTCAGCACCGTCCTGCCCTTGTACTTGGCCTCGAACTTGCCGGGCCGGGTGATGAGCTCCACCGCCTCCTTCGGGGGCGTCCCGGGCATCATCACGATGATGTGGTTCCGGCCCACCGGCTGGACCTTGATCCCCTTGAACCCGAACGTGGAGAGTCGGTTCTGCAGGACGGAGACGGTCTGATCCATCTCCTTCTTGCTGAGCGGGTGGTCCGTGCGGGCGATGACCATCGTGCCTCCCTTCAGCTCCAGCCCCAGGTTCAGTCCCTTCACGGCGAGCGAGGTGATGGAGGCGACCCAGACGAGGGCGATGACGATCAGGCGCCAGCGCTCCCTCAACCATCCGAGGCTCAACCTCACCGCCCCGCGATCTTCTCTTTGATCACCCAGGCGTTGAACACCCACGTGTTGAGCACGTCGGCGAGCAGGCCGAACACGACCACGGCCGCGATCTCGAAGATCGCCTCCGAGGCGGAGAGGAGGAACAGCGCCCCCGCGGCCGCGGACGTGGTCAGCGTCATGGTCATGCCCGTCTTGAAGGATTCCCGGATGGACGCCTCCACCGTGCGGGCCCGGCGGCGCTTGACCGTGTACATGGAGAGGAGGATGTTGCTGTCCACCGCGTAGCCGATGATCATGAGCAGCCCGGCGAAGCTGGCGAGCGTCAGCGGGATGCCCGTGAGCGACATGAGGCCCAGGGCGTCGATCAGGTCGAGGGCCAGGGCCGCCAGGACGGTCGCGCTCAGCAGCGGTCGCCGGAAGATCGCGAAGACGATCGCCGCGACGGCGACGATGGCGAGCGGGACCGCGATCTTCACGCTCCGCCAAAAGGCTCGGCCGAGGGCGGGTCCGACGGTCTGCATCGACTCGATCTTGACGTGGAGGGAGCGCTCTAGCCTCGAGGCGTCGCCCGCGGACAGGTACTTAGGCACCTGTAGCAGGATCACGCCCCGCGAGGAGCGGACCGCCTGCACGTCGGGGACGCCGAGGACCCGTGATGCCTGCCGCGCGAGCGTGTCGGGGTCCTGGTTGGACTTCAGCACCAGCATGGTGCCGCCCTTGAGGTCCACCCCGAGCTTGATCCCGACGGTCAGCAGGGCCCCCGCGCACGCGGCGGTGAACGCGAGCGTGACGATCATGAGGCGGTCCAGGTTCCTCACGTACGCGTCGATCGCCCTCAACCCGCATCCCCCGGGGGGTGGTCGGGCGTGGTGAGGCCGGAGGATCTCGTGCGGGTGGGCGTGGTGCTCACGCTGCTCGGAGTGTTGCTGCTCCTGGCGGCGGTCCTGCTGGCGGTGGTTAAGAGTGCCTCGGGGCGGGGCGAGTGGGGAGGGGTGATCCTGATCGGCCCGGTGCCGGTGGTGGTGGGTAGTTCGCCGAAGATGGCGCTGCTGGCGGCCCTGGTGGCGCTGGTGCTGATGGTGCTTGCGCTCGCGTGGTGGTGGAGCGTGCGCGGGCCCTAGGCCCGGGCGACGATCGTTATGAGATTCGTAACGATTGGCGGGAAGAAGTTGAGGGGCGTGAGGGGGATGAGGGTTTAGAACTCGGTGCTGCTGCCGCTCTCCTCCTCTTCCTCTTCCTCCTCCTTGCTCAGCTCCCGGGCGGCGATGACGTCGTCGATTCGCAGGATCATCTCTGCGGCCTCGGTGGCGCTCGCCAGCGCCTGCGTCTTCACGCGCAGCGGCTCGACGACGCCCTCCTTCATCATGTCCTTGATCTCGCCGTCGTACACGTCGACGCCGGCGGTCACCTCGCCCTCCTCGTGCTTGGCGCGCAGCTGCACCAGCACGTCGATCGGGTCGAGTCCGCTGTTCTCCGCCAGCGTGCGCGGGATGATCTCCAGCGCGTCGGCGAACGCCTCGACGGCCAGCTGCTCGCGGCCCTCCACCTTGTCCGCGTAGTCGCGCAGCTGCCGGGCGACCTCGATCTCCGGCGCGCCGCCGCCGGCCACGACCTTGCCGTCCTCGAGGGCCGCGGCCACGACGCCGATCGCGTCCTCGATGGCCCGCTCGGCCTCGTCCACGACGTGCTCCGTACCGCCGCGGATCAGGATGGTGACCGCCTTCGGGTCCTTGCAGCCCTCGACGAAGATCATCTTGTCGCCGGCGACCTTCCGCTCCTCGACGACCTCGGCCTCACCCAGGTCCTCCTCGCTCAGGTCGTCGATGTTGGTCACGATCCGGCCGCCGGTGGCCCGGGCCAGCTTCTGCATGTCGGACTTCTTCACGCGCCGGACGGCGAGGATGCCCTTCTTCGCCAGGTAGTGCTGGGCCAGGTCGTCGATGCCCTTCTGGCAGAAGACCACGTTCGCGCCGGTCTCGGCGATCTTGTCCACCATCTCCTTCAGCATGCGCTCCTCTTCCTCGACGAAGGCCTGCAGCTGCTCCGGGTCCGTGATCCGGATCTCGGCGTCCGTCTCGGTCTCCTTCACCTCGATCGGGCAGTTCAGCAGGGCGATCTTGGCGTTCTCCACCCGCCGCGGCATGCCCGGGTGCACGCGCTCCTTGTCGATCACCATGCCGTGGACCAGCTCGGTGTCCTCGAGCCCGCCGCCCTCCTTCTTCTCCAGCTTGATGTGGTCCGTGTCGATGACGATCTTACCGTCCTCCTCCTCGGCCACCTGCTTGACGGCCTTCACGACCAGCTCGGCCAGGTGGTCTCGGGCCTTCTCCACACCCTTACCGGTCATCGCGGTCTTCGCGATCTTCTTGAGCATCTCCTCGTCGTCCGGGTCGATCTCCTCCGCGATCTCGTCCAGGATCTCCTCGGCCTTCTCCACCGCCATCCGGAAGCCGCGCGCGATCACGGTCGGGTGGATGTCCTGCTGCAGCAGGTCCTCGGCCTTGTGCAGCAGCTCACCGGCCAGCACGACGGCCGTGGTCGTGCCGTCACCCACCTCGTCCTCCTGCGTCTTCGCGACCTCCACGACCATCTTGGCGGCCGGGTGCTCGATGTCCATCTCCTCGAGGATGGTCACGCCGTCGTTGGTGACGACCACGTCGCCCATCTCGTCCACGAGCATCTTGTCCATGCCCATCGGGCCGAGCGTGGTCCGCACGGTCTCGGCGACGACGCGCGCCGCCATGATGTTCATCCGCTGGGCGTCTCGACCCACGAAGCGCTGGTAACCCTCGGGCAGGATCAGGACCTGCCGCCCGTCACCCGCCAGCATCGCCATCTCGGCTTACCCCCGTTCCGGGTTCTCTCGGTGGTGACCGCCGAGCACTTATATTTAAATCTTTCCCTCTATGGACATGCGCCGGAGGAGCTCCCGGATCACGGGCTCGCTGAGCCCCGTGCGCCGGGCGATCTCCTTGGGGGAGGTGATCCCCGCCTCCTCGACCAGCTCCCGCACCTTCTCCGACGGGTCGTGCTCCTCCAGGTACTCCTTCAGCTCCTCGATGTCCTTGAGGTCCTCCAGGGTCTCCAGGTCGAGGGTGGGGAGGCACGAGGCGCGCCGGCCCCGCCGCCGCGTGACCACGAACCCCAGGGAACCCGTGGCCTGGATCACGTCCCGGAGCGCGATCGACTCCCGCCCGCTCACGTCCTCCGACCGGACCAGGACCGTGTCCCCGTCCTTGGCCAGCAGCTCGAACGGGGCCCGGCGGACCTTGCCCGTGCGCTCGGCCCCCATGCGCTCGAGGTGCCGGGCCACCCGGCGCTCGAACCGGGTCATCCGGTCCTTGCCCGTGTCCACCCGCTCCGGCACCCGGAAGCGCACCGGAACGCCCTCGACCTCCGCCTCCTCGGCCCGGGCCAGGCTGACCCGGCCGCCCTCCCGCCTCAGCTGGCGGCGCCGGACGCTCGACACGCTCACGCTGTCGATCTCCTCCTCCCGCACCTCGACGTACTTCCCGCCGCGGTCGGCCACGGTTCGGGGCGGCTCACCCTCCACCGTCTCCGCGAACGTGAGCGGGTCCATCACGGGGATCTCGTACCGGTGGTAGACCACGCCCCGCTCCAGGGGCCCGGACCGGCGGCGCAGCGCGACGACGATCGGCACGGCCTCCAGGAAGTGCGAGACCACCTTGAGGTCCTTCGCGACCTCCTTCCGGAGCCCGTCCACGTTCGTGAGGACCTTGACGACGAAGGAGCGACCGTCCCGGGTGACCACGAGGAGGTCGAAGCAGGCGCGGTCGAGCCGGACGACCCGGTGGCCGCCCTCCCGCAGGAACTCCTCGAGGTCCGCCAGCAGCTCCTCCCGGAGGTCCAGCGTGATCACCCCCCTACGATCGCCATGGAGAGGGCGACGGAGAGCGGTCCGGTGACGACCACCAGCAGGAGCCCGATCCGCCTCGTCCGCTCGTCGTTCCAGAAGGCCGAGAGGATGAGGAGGGCGATCCCGGCGCCTCCCAGGAGGAACGGGACGAGGTGAGAGACGAGGGCCGCGGCCATCTTCTGGCCGATCACCGTGCGTTTCCCCCGGCGGGGGTGGGTTCGGTTGGCGTGGGTGGGGTTGGACGACACCGACGCGCCGGACGGTGGGTGCACGACGTACGTGGCGGTTCGGTTGATGCGGGAGCTGGAGCGGGCCGGGGCGGAGGTGGTGGGCCGGCCGTTCCTGGTGCGGTTGAACCCGAACGTGCCGTTCAAGACGCGGGGTAACGCGGCGGTGGCGTTTCGGGTGGAGGGGGAGGTGGACGTGCGGGAGGTGGTGGAGCGGGTGCTCGAGGGGACGGTGGGTGAGCACCCGGAGACGCGGCCCGGGGTGGTGGTGTACCCGGATCGCCGTCCACCGGGCGCCTGCGAGGTCGTATATAAAAGGGCGGTCCGGGGGTTGGTCGGTCCGGCGGAGGTGAGGGGGCTGGTGGGTGAGCGGGTGGAGGTGGTGCGGGACGGTCGCGGCGTCGTGGGGGCGGTGGCCGCGCTGGGGTTCGCGCGGTTGAGGGGTCGGGAGGTGACGTTCGAGGGGATCGCGTACCGGGACCGCGGGTTCTGGGGCTCGGAGCGCCGGGTGGTGGAGGACTCGGTCTGGGAGCTGGACGAGCGCACGTTCCCCGTGACCTTCGACAACGTGGATCGACTGCACGGGGAGGTGCTGATCACGCCGCACACGCCGTGTCCGGTCCTCTACGGGGTGAGGGCGGTGGAGGCGTGGGTGTTGGAGGAGGTGGTGCCTCGGGTCGTGCGGGCGCGGGAGCCCGTGGTGGATTACGTGGTGTTCGAGACGAATCAGGGCACGGACGCGCACCTGAGGACGGTGGGGAGCCTGTCCGAGGCCTCGGACTACGAGAGCGTGGTGGTGGAGGTGCGGGTGGAGGGGGAGCCGCGCCGCATCCGGGGCGGTCACGTGGTCGTCCCGTGCGAGGATGAAGAGGGAAACCGGGTGGACCTGGCGGCGTTCGCCCCGGCGCGGCCGCTGACGGAGGTGGTGGAGGCGCTGCGGCCGGGGGACGTGGTCCGGGTGGCGGGCGCGGTGCGGCCCGAGACGCCGAAGCATCCTCGGACGATCAACGTGGAGAAGCTCCTGCCGGTGGAGCTGGTCCGGGAGGAGCGGTCGGTGCCGCCCGTGTGCGGGCGGTGCGGGGGTAGGATGGCGTCGGCGGGCCGGGGCAAGGGATTCAAGTGCAAGCGGTGCGGTGAGCGGGCGCCGGAGGGCTCGGAGGTGCGCGTGGAGGTGCCCCGGGAGCTGGTCGAGGGACGGGTCTACGAGGCGCCCCCGGTGGCCCGGAGGCACCTCTCCAAGCCCGAGTACCTGGTGGACCTGGGGTTGCTGGAGCCCTCGCCGATCCGGGAGGGTGGATGACGAGCGGCCCGAGCCGAGCGGCGCGCGGTGACGACTGACAGGATTGCCGACACCCTCACCGGCGATCCACGTAGTGGGTTAGGGTGCCGATCCCCTCGATGGTCAGCTCCACCCGGTCCTCGGGCTGCAGGGGACCGACGCCCGGCGGCGTGCCCGTGGCGATCACGTCACCTGGTTCCAGGGTCATCACCCGGGACGTGTACGAGACGAGCTCGTACGGGTCCATGACCATGTCGTCCGTGGTGGCCCGCTGTCGGACCTCCCCGTTGACCTCGAGGCGCATGCTCAGCCCCTCGGGCTCCAGCTCCGTCTCGATCCAGGGGCCCAGCGGGGCGAACGTGTCGTAGCTCTTGGCCCGGACCCACTGACCCTCCTCCCGCTCCACGTCCCGGGCCGTCACGTCGTTGATGATCGTGAAGCCGAGGACGACGTCCCGCGCCTCCTCCGGGGAGACCCGGCGGCAGCGGGTCCCGATCACGACCGCGAGCTCGAGCTCGTGATCGACGCGGCCCACCCCGTCGGGAATCAGCACGGTGTCCAGGTGGCCGATGACGGCCGTGGGGGCCTTCATGGTCATGACCGGGCGCTCCGGCACCTCCATCCCCAGCTCGCGCAGCTCCTCGACGTGCTCCCGGTAGTTCAGTCCGAAGCAGACGATCTTGGGCGGTCTGGGGACCGGTGGGCCGATCCGCTCCTCCCGGAGCGGGAACCTCCGGTGGTCCAGCTCCTCGAGTCGGCCCGAGTGCGCGGCCCGCAGGAACTCGGGGAAGGTGGCCCGGTACACCAGGACCTCCTCGTCCGTGAAAACCGCGGGGCGGTAGGTGCCTCCGAATCGGTACGAACCGATCCTCATGGGGGCCCCGGGGTGGGAGGGGAGGGGCCGCTACTTGATGGTTCCGAGCCGCTCGTAGCTCAGCCGGATCTTGATGGCGTCCACGGGGCAGGCGCGCTCGCAGAGCTTGCATCCGGGGCACTTCTCCGGCACCTTGGCCACGCCGTCCACCTCGATGAGGTTCCCCGGGCACACCTCGGCGCAGACGCCGCAGCCGATGCAGGCGTCCTCGTCCACCTCGTTCTCGATCTCCCTCGGTTGCGGTGAAACCTCCTGAGGGGCGGTGATGGCGCCCCACGGGCACGCCTGGACGCACGTCGCGCAGCCGGCGCACTTGTCCTCGTCGATCCGGGCGACCTTGCGCCCCTGCTCGACCTCGAGCGTCTCCGGATCCACGTACACGGGGCTCCACTCGTTCTCCTCGGCCCGGAAGAACTCCTCATCGGTGGAAACGAGCTCGATCGCGTCGTTCGGGCAGACGAGGGCGCAGATCGCGCAGCCGACGCACCGCTCCGGGTGCACGTACACGCCCTTACCCTCGGGGTGCTCCGGGGGCTCGGACTCGGGCTCGGTGACGCCCTTCACCCCGATCGCGCCGATGGGGCACGCCTCCATGCACCTCAGGCACATCACGCAGTAGCCTTGGAGCTCCGGGTACTCGTCCTCGATGCGCAGGATCTCCTGCGGGCAGTGCTGGCCGCAGACGGGCGGGTCCTCCTTGTCGCAGTCCTCGGGGCGCCAGGCGATCCGCTTGACCGTGACCGTCTCCCCGTCGATCTCCCGCTCCAGGTCCTCCAATTCCAGCGCGTCGTTCGGGCAGGCCTTCACGCAGGCGCCGCACACGAGGCAGTTAATTACGTCGCCGTCCTCTCCCCGGCGGACGCGGATGGCCCCGGTCGGACAGGCGGCCACGCAGGCCTCGCAGTACAGGCACGAGTCCTTATCGATCTCGATCGGCATCCGCGGCCGCCCCGGCAGCTCCCGACCTCGAGCGCCTTTTACGGTTTGCGAGACGGGCGCCGGTGTCGCCGGTCTGCCAACCCGCCGTCGGCAACGGGCCACCCTCTCATCGGGGTGCCCCTCGACCCCCGTAAACCTCCTCATCCGGCAGGAACTCCCGGTAGTCGACCCGCACTCGATACTTCCTCCGGAAGTACTCGCACACGTTCCGCACGTCCCGCTCGATCAGCTCGGGCGCGGAGGGGTGACCGAGCTCCACCCAGTGCGCCCAGTCGATGATCAGCACGCTGCCGTCCTTCTCGACCACGATGTTGAACTGACTCAGGTCCCCGTGCACGACCCCCACCTCGAGCGCCCGGTGGTACGCCTCCATGACGCCCCGGAGCACCAGCTCCGGGTCGTCGACGCGGGTCTCCGCCAGCTCCCGGCCCCTGAACCGCTTCATGACCAGCACGTGCCGGTTCTGGTAGACGGGCCGCGGCACGGGCACGCCCTCCGGGTACAGGTGCAGGAGCGCCTCGAACTCCCGCTCGGCGGTCAGCCGGTTGACGTAGAGCCAGGAGATGTGGCGCTTATCCTTCACGTACTCCCGGTAGCGCTTGATCTTGGTGTAGCTCGTCCGCCCGATCCGGTTGAACTTGACCGCCAGCTCGACGCCCTTGGGAGAGACGCCCAGGTACACGTCCGCCTCCTTGCCCACCCCGATCTCGGGGCCCAGGCCCTCGAGGATGCCCTCCTCCACGAGGGTACGGAGCGCGAGGGCGTCGTACCCCTCGGGGCGCAGCTGGTACCCCAGGTACCCGACCGTCTCGCGCCGCGTTCGGACGATCATGTCCCAGCGGTCCAGCCGGGAGAGCCGGTAGCCGAGCTCCTTCTCGTCGAACCCGGTCCGCTCGAGCAGGCGCTCGAACGGGACCCACTCGTGGCGGCTCATCTCGAGCTCCAGGGCTCGGAGGACCTTGAAGTCCTCCGGCTCCATCTGCGGGAACGCCTGGACCACCCGCTCCACCATCACCATGGCGCGGGCGCCGCCCGACCGATCGCGAATGCGTTTTTTACGGCTCGAACGCGGGTGGTTGGGGGGAGCGGATCGTGGCCCGAACGCCTCCCCCGGGCTCGCGTCGGCTGGACTCGTTCATAACCTCTCCTCCCGAGGGTGAGGGGAGGAAGGGGGAGAGGGAGGAAGAGGATCGCGAGCCCTCGCCCAGCCTGGAGGTGAAGACCGCGGACGGGGACGTGTACTACTCCTCGCTCGCGGAGGCGTTCGAGCGGTTGGAGCGGCTCAGCTCCCGCAAGGCGAAGATCGCGCTCATCGCCCAGTTCCTGCGGCAGTGCCCGGAGGACGTGCTGGACACGGTGGCGGTCTTCCTGGCCAACCAGGTGTTCCCGGGCTGGGACCCGAGGGAGCTGGGGATCGGTACGAAGCTGATGCAGCGGATCATCGCGAAGGCCGCGGGCGTTCCCGAGTCCGAGGTGACGGAGCGGTTCAAGCGGTTGGGCGACCTGGGGCTGGTGGCCGAGGAGCTGTTGAAGGGTAGGAGGACGGCCACGCTGCTCTCCTCAAGGCCGCTGACGGTGGGGGAGGTGCGGGAGACGTTCGAGAAGATCGCGGAGGTGGAGGGTGAGGGCGCGGTCACGCGGAAGATGCGGCTGATGATGGGGCTGCTGGCCCGGGCGAGGCCGAAGGAGGCGCGGTACCTGGTGCGGCAGGTGCTGGAGGAGCTGCGCACCGGCGTGCGCGAGAACACGGTGGAGGAGGCCATCTCGCAGGCGTTCGGCGTGAGTCGGAAGCTGGTCGAGCGGGCGCACATGCTCTCCAACGACATCGGGCTGGTGGCGAAGGTCGCGGCGACGAAGGGGGATGAGGGGCTCCGGGAGATCGACCTGAAGCCGATGCGGCCGATCAAGCCGATGCTCGCGCAGGCGGCGCGGAACGTGAAGGAGGCGCTGGCGGAGGTGGGCGGCAAGGGGGCGGTGGAGACCAAGCTGGACGGGGCCCGGGTGCAGATCCACTCGGACGGCGAGGAGGTGCGCGTGTTCACGCGGCGGATCGAGGACGTGACGCACGCGCTGCCGGACCTGGTGGAGGCGGTCAAGGAGTGCGTGGACGCGGACGAGTTCATCCTGGAGGGGGAGGCGGTGGCGATCAACCCGGAGACGGGCAAGCCGCGGCCGTTCCAGGAGCTGCTGCACCGGATCAAGCGGAAGTACGACATCGAGGAGGTGCGCCGCGAGATCCCGGTCGAGGTTTACCTGTTCGACTGCCTGTACGTGGACGGGGAGTCGCTGGTGGACGCGCCGTTCCGGGAGCGCCGGCGGCGGCTGGAGGAGATCGTGGACGAGGAGGAGGGGCGGCTCATGCTCGTGGATCAGATCATCACCGACGACCCGAGGGAGGCGGCGGAGATGTTCCACCGGGCGCTGGAGATGGGCCACGAGGGGGTGATGGTGAAGGACCTGGACGCGGACTACACGCCGGGCGTGCGCGGGAAGAAGATGCTCAAGGTCAAGCCGGTGCTGGAGACGCTGGACTGCGTGGTCGTGGGGGGCGTCTGGGGCAAGGGCAAGCGGAAGGGGTTGATCAGCTCGTACCTGCTGGCCGTGTGGGACGAGAACAAGGAGAAGCTGCTGGAGGTGGGCAAGGTCGGCACGGGCATGGACGACGAGACGCTCGAGCGGCTGACGAAGCTGTTCGTCGAGGAGAAGGATCTGATCGTCGAGGAGTCCGGGCGCGAGGTGCGGTTCAAGCCGGAGGTGGTGTTCGAGGTCGAGTTCGAGGACATCCAGAAGAGCCCGAAGTACTCGTCCGGCTTCGCCCTGAGGTTCCCGAGGCTGGTTCGGGTCCGGGAGGATCTGGGCCCGGAGGACGCGGACACGATCGAGAAGGTGCGCCGGCTCTACGAGGAGATTCTCAAGAAGCACTAGCGGTTTCGGGGGCCTGGATCAGGTATTCGGCCAGCGCGGTAAGGTTTCTCCAGAACACGAGCGGACCCTCCTCCTCCACCCTCCACCCCCTCACCTCCGGGGTCTGCAGCACGGTCCCGTCCGGGCGGATCCGGTAGCCCTCCACGGGCCGCTCCGAGTTCCCCACGATGCCGACGGAGGGGTCCACCGTGATCCAGCGGCCGTCCACCCACACCTGGACCTGAGCGTGCAGGACCACGCGTCCGGGCGCGCGCAGGCCGGGCACCACGGTCGGGCTGCCGGCGGGCTCGATCAGCACGATCCGGGTGGGGATGCCGTAGCAGCGGCAGAGGTAAGAGAACAGGTACGCGGCCGTGCCGCACGCGCCGCGCCAGCGTCCGGTGAGGAGGAGCTGACCCAGAGTCCGCTCCAGCACGGGCGGGGTGTACTGCCGCGGTTCGGCCGAGATGTCGTACGTCATGGTGTCCGAGACGAGCCGGGCGAGCCGCCTCACGACGTCGATCTCCCGCTCACCGCGGGTCACCCCGGGCACCGTGACGGGCCGCGGGGGCGGGTAGACGAAGAGCTTCACCGCGGTCGCGCCGCCCGACCTCCAGGTCACGACGTCGAGCATGTCGCAGTAGGGTAGCAGCCCGGAGGGCAGCGGCTTCCATCCCATCCCGGTGCGGACGCCGTTCACGTAGGAGCGGGCGCGTTCCGCGTCGATCCCGGCGAGGATCAGCGGTGAGAGGAGCAGGAGGGTCAGCGGGATGGTGGCGAGCCACCGGATCCGCGATCACCCCGCTCAGTAGGCCTCCGAGACCGTGGGTCGTAGCTCCACCTCCACCTCCGTGCGCTTCCCGATCCCGTAGTCCTTCGCGTCCAGCACCCGGCCGGTGCCGAACCTCGTGACCGCCAGCCTCGCGGCCTCGAACTCGCGCTCGGAGTACTCGCCCTCGGTCTCGCCCGAGAGGACCCGCTCGTAGACGATTCGGATGGATCGGACCGTGGCGACCACGCCCTCGACGCCCTCCTTCAGCTCCCGCTTCCCCACGCTGGTGATGAACACGTGGTCACCGGGGCTCAGGCGCCGGACCGCGTCGAGGTTGTTGCTGCTCCGGACGAGGAGGTGGGTGCTACCGCCGGCGATCAACTGCTCGAGTACCCGCGGGCTCACCCCGGTGATGGCGGGCATTCGCAAGCCTCGATCACCCTAGACGAACATCCGCTCGGTGGGTGACTCTTCCTCTTCCTCCTCCACGCCCTGGCGCAGCCGTTCCATCGTCTCCTCGACGGTCTTGGCGATGCGCTCCGCCTCCTCCTCGAGCTTGGAGGTATCGATGTCCAGACCCATGCCCTCGTTGAGGGCCTCCACGAGCCGCGACGCGGCCCGGGGATCCGGGTACGTGCCGGGGGTCTCGACCAGCAGGCACACGGCGTCGATGCCGCGCAGGCTGCCCTCGAGCAGCAGCGGCCCGCTGACGCCGGTGATCGTGCCGCGGTTCAGCGGCTCCGCGACGTCCTTGAACGGCTCGGCCGCCCGCTCGGAGGTCGCGGCGTAGTACAGCCCCGGCTCCCCCTCCAGCTCCGGGGCCCGGATGCCGGCGAGGCAGACGATCGTTTCCACCCCCACCTCCCGGGCCAGGTCGGCCACCGACTCGGAGATCTCCTGGACGACGCCCGGGCGCAGGTCCGCCTGCTCCGAGTAGAAGAACGCGAGCCCGTGGTCGCCGCTCACGAAGAGCCCGGAGGAGGGGTACACGCGACCCTCGTGCACGATCGCGGCCGTGGGCATGTCCTCCGTTTTCATCAGGAAGGCGGGCTCCGCCCCGAACTCCATCACCATGTGCCTCACGGCGATGACGCCCACCATCCCGATGCCCGGGTACCCCTCGATGAGCACCTCGCACTCGGGCACCTCGTCCACCACGCGAATGAACTCCACGCGGCCCACCGGGACACCCCCGTCCGAGTGGGGCGCGAGGGGACAAAAGGCTACTGCGAGTGAAGCCTACGCTCCACCTCCCGCTGCATTTTCAGGAGCTTACGCTGACCGTTCCCCAGGATGCCCACCCGGCGCCCGCGCCGGGCCTCGCTCAGCGCCCGCTCCACCACCTCCTCCTCCGGGACCTCCCGCGCGTCCAGCCCGGCCCGACGGAGCTCCTCCAGGACGTCCGGCACGGTCTCCCGGGACAGGCCCGGGAAGACGAACGCCCGCTCGACGCCCGCCTCCCGGAGCAGCTCGCCCAGGCCGCGGATCCGGTAGTCCTCTCCCGGGCGAGGGCTCCCCCAGAACACGAGGTCGAAGGGCCCGTAGTCCCGCACGACGGCCCGGAGGGCCGAGAGGTTGTCCGTCTTCCCCACGACCAGAGCGCCGCCGTCGACCCGGTACTCGCGCACCCGGCCCGGGACGCCCCGAAAATCGGCCAGCAGGTCGGCGAGCTCCCCCGGCTCCTCGCCGGTCACCGCGGAGACGGCCGCGAGGGCGGCCTTCGCGTCCAGCTCGTAGAACCGACCCCGGAGCGGTAGCCTCGGGCTCACGTCCAGCCGGTCGAAGCAGACGGGGTCGGAGGACATGCGGCGCACCACGTCCCGCTCGCGGCCGGAGCACTTGATCACGGCCACCTCGGCCGCGTCGCAGAACCGGGCCGCCCGTTCCGCGTACCGGTCCAGCGAGCCGTGGTAATCCAGGTGATCGTGGCCCAGGTTGAGGAACACCGCCACGTCGTAGCCCGGGGCGCGGGTGACGAAGTAGTCGAGCGTCATGTCGCAGACCTCGCACACGACCACGTCCGGGCGCTCCCGCTCCGCGCGGACGTAGAGGGTGGCGTACCCGTCGAACCCGCCGCCGGCGTTCCCCCCAAGCAGGTGATCGACGTCGAGGGCGTCGAGCAGGTGGCCGATCATGTGCACCGTGGTGGTCTTCCCGTTCGTGCCGCTAACGACGATGAAGTCGGCCCGCTCCGGCCACGTCAGCGTGTCCTCCAGGAAGGGCACGCCGAGCTCGCGGATCCGGCGCACGATCTCGGCGTCGTCGGGGATGCTGGGGGAGGCGTAGGCGGCGTCGCACGCCGCGATCTTGTCCAGGTCGTGCCGTCCGAGCTCCACCTCGACGTTCTCCAGCCCCTCCAGCTCGGACACGTCCAGGTCGGTGCGGAGGTCGGACGCGTACACCCGGATTCCCATCTCGGCCAGCCGGCGGGCGCAGGTCCTACCCTCCACGCCCAGCCCGATCACCGCGAGGCTCTTGGGAACGCCCATCGCGCGCCCCGGACCCGGCCGACAGCTCGCGCTCTAAACGTTCCACGCGGGCCAGCAGCTCGTCCAGCTTGGCCTCGACGCGGTCGAGCCGCTGGAGGACCTCCTCCAGCTTGGCCGCCACGAGCTCGAACGGTCCCGCCTGCAGCCGTTCACGGAGCTCGTCCAACGCGGGGCTCCCCATCGTTACGATTCCTGTAACGATTCGCGGTGGTGGGCCGGCCGGGATTTGAACCCGGGACCACGGGCTCCGAAGGCCCGCGCTCTGTCCAGACTGAGCTGCCGGCCCGACCCCGTGCGCCCCACGGTCCCTGGACGTTAAATGTTTTTCCCGCGGATCCGGACCTCAACCTCGTGGAGCCCCAGGTCCTCCTTCAGGTCCTCGGCGGCCTCCTCGATGTGCTTAACGTCCTCCTCACTGCGCGGCTCCACGACGACCGTCCCGTGCAGCTGGAAAATGGTGATACCGTAGCCGCGCAGCACCCGCTCCACCTGCTTGCGAAGGTCCTCGGAGGCGCCCGTCATGTCCTCCAGGATGGACTCCACGAACGACTCATCCGGCTCCTCGATCCCGTACTTCTTGAGCAGCTCCTCGCGGGAGAGCTCCTCGGTCTTCTCCTCCGCGGCCTCCTCCTCGACCTCGGTCTCAACCTCCGCCTCCCCACCCTCCACCGGGGGGACCTCCACCTCTCCGACCTCCGGAAGCTCTTCGGGCTCTTCCTCGACCTCCTCTTCCTCCTCGGTGAACTCCACGGTGCCCTCCGCGGCGATCCCGGCGCGCTCGTAGGCCTCCGCGACGGCGGACGCCAGGTCGTAGTCGCCCAGCTCCTCCACCCCGAGCTGGTACCGGGCGAAGGACTTGACCTCACCGGCCGGGCCCCGGTAGATGTCCAGGACGGCGGGGTCCTGTGGGCTCAGGTCGGCCAGGAGCTCGGTGAGCACCTCGAGGGCCTCCTCGCCTTCCCACCGCTCCTGGGAGGTCACGTTCTCCACCTGGACGTGCGCCACCCGGCCGTTCAGCACGACGATGATCGCGTCGTACAGGTCGCGATCGAGCCGCTTGGTGATGCGGATGATGCCGGAGCTGAGCTCCGCCTCGTTGATGGTGGTGACCAGCTCGTCCAGGTCCTCCACGAACTCGTCCTTCACCACGGCCTCCAGGGTCCTGGGGATCCGCAAGGCGTATCACCCGAGCCGGGGCCCGGTGGGTCGTCAGGGGTCCCGGGTTGGAGGTCCGCGCCAGGGTTCCATTGAAAGTTATTATCTCCGGGGAACACGCGGCGGTGTACGGGTACCCGGCCGTGTCGGCGGCGATCGGGCTGGGCGTACGGGTGAGGGCGGTGGAGTCGGACGGGGAGGGGTTCCTGATCGAGACCGAGCTGGACGGGCCGGGTCCGGGGAGGGTGCGGGCCCGGGTGGGGGCCTCGGGGGAGCTGAGTCGGGTATCCTCGCCGGGGCTGCGTCGGGAGCTGCGGTACGTGGCGTCGGCGATTCGGGTGGGTGCGCGGGAGTTCTCGCCCCCGCCGGCGGAGGTAAGGATCGAGTGCGAGGCCCCGCCGGCCAGCGGGCTGGGGACGTCGGCCGCGGTGAGCGCGGGGGTCCTGGCCGCGCTGGCGGCGCTCTCCGGGGAGGAGTTGGACAGGGAGCGGCTGCGGCGGCTCGTGCGGCGGGTGGAGTTGGACGTGCAGGGGAAGGCGAGCTGGGTGGACTCGACGACCGTGACCTACGGGGGCGTGCTCTCCGTCTCGGGCCGCGAGTTCCGTCGGTTGGAGTGCCCGAGGGACCCGGTCCTGGTGGTGGCGTACTCGGGTCGGCCGTCCCGGACGGGGGAGATGGTGGAGAGGGTGAGGCGGTTGGTGGGGGAGGTTGGGGACGTGGGGGAGCGGGTGATGGAGGTGATCGGTGAGGTGGTGTCGGGGGTGGAGCGGGCGTTGGAGGAGGGGGATCTGGAGCGGCTCGGTCGGTTGTTGGACGTGAATCACGGGCTCCTGGCGGCCTTGGGGGTCTCGACCCGGGAGCTGGAGGAGGTGGTGCACGCGCTGCGTGGGGCGGGCGCGCTGGGGGCGAAGGTGACGGGGGCGGGCGGCGGTGGGTGCGCGGTCGGGGTGTTCGAGGACGCGTCCCGGGCCGAGGCGGCGGCGGAGTTGCTCGAGCTGATGGGGTACCGGGCGCACGTTACCCGTCCGTCTCCTCGCGGGGTGAGAATCTCGGGCTAGGCAGGCGCGAGATCAGGGACTTCAGCTTCTTGAAGGTCACCTCGGCCATCATGGTGCCGGCCACGCGGACGGCGTCCACGCCGTCCTCCTTGAGGCGTCGGAGGATGTACCGGGGTCGCAGGTAGAACTCCAGCATGGCGCGGCGCTGGTACCGCTTGATCTCCTCGGGGGAGAGCTCGGTGGTGGCCGCCACCGGTTCCATGAGGGTAAACTTGTCCCAGTCCCGGTCGACCAGGAGGTCCTTCTCCACGACCTCCTCGAAGAACCTGGTGCCCGGGTAGGGGGTGGCGACGGAGACCACGGCGTAGTCGGGGTCCAGCTCCTTCAGCAGTCGGATGGTGGCGCGGGCGGTCTCGTGGGTCTCGCCCGGCAGGCCGATGACGGCGGACGCGACCGTTCGGATGCCCAGCTCCCGGCAGAGTTCGAACGCCCGCTTCGTCTGCTCCACGGTGAACCCCTTGCCCACGTTGTCCAGGATCTCCTGCGAGCCCGACTCCACGCCGAAGAAAAGGACGGAGCAGCCGGCGTCCCGCATCAGCTCGAGGAGCTCGCGGTCCACGGTGTCCACGCGGGCGGCGCAGCCCCAGGTCACGTCCAGGTCGGCCTCGATCATCAGCCGGCAGATCCGCTCCACGCGGCGCCGGTCGTAGGTGAACGTGTCGTCGACGAAGGCGACGATGTCCGAGCCGTAGCGCTCGCGGACGTGGGCGACCTCGGACACGACGCGCTCGGCGGAGTGCATGCGGAGCCTTCGGCCGTGCATGCGGGAGGAGGCGCAGAAGTCGCACCCGACGGGGCACCCTCGGCTCGTGATCACGGTGGTGGCGCTGGTCCGGGCGCCGAAGAAGGTGTACCGGTCCATGGGCAGGAGGTGCCGGGCGGGGAAGGGTAGCGCGTCCAGGTCCCGGATCAGCGGTCGGTCCGGGTTCCGCACGATGTCCCCCTTCCTCCGGTACGTGATGCCTAGGACCTCGGACAGTGACTTCACCCCGTCGATGAAGGTGCGGACGAGGTCGAGGAGGGTGAACTCACCCTCCCTGCGGATGACGATGTCCACGTGCTCGCACTCCTCCAGGCACTCCGCGTCCATGAACGTGGGGTGGTACCCGCCCAGGCACACGATGACGTCCTCGAGCTCCTCCTTCACGATCCGGGCGGCCCGGTACGCCTGCTGGATGATGGGGGTGGTGGCCATGATCGACACGATCTTAGGCTTCAGTCGACGCACGGTTCGGCGGAACTCCTCCCAGGTCATTTCCAGCGGTGGGCAGTCCAGGATGCGGACGGTGTAACCGGCCTCCTCCAGCACGGCCGCGATGTAGGCGAGTCCCAGCGGCGGGGCCGTGATCCCCAGGAAGCGTTGGTACTTGGTCGTGACGTCCGGCGGGTTCACCAGGAGCACGTCCAGCCCCAACGTACCATCCCCGGGCGGGGGTGGTGTCCACGGTTTATGAAACGGGGGCGAGGTTCGCCTACCGTCACGCCCTTGAGTTGGACAAGGATCGGGTGAGGGAGGTGTACCGCACGCTGACGGAGATGCTTGCGCACGTCCCGGCCCGCGAGTACTCGGACGTGGAGTGCTCGCTGACGATCTGGACGCGCCGCGACGAGGACGTGCCCACGAACGAGCTCGTGGACGGCCCGACCGAGGACGCCCGGTATACCTTCGGGCTCCGGGCGCGCCGGGTGGGCGGGTCGAAGCTGCTGACCGTGGTCTCGGTGCTGTTCGAGAAGAGCGAGCTGAGCCCCAGGGGGTTGGACGTGGAGGACGTGAAGCTCACCGCGGAGGGCTCCGTGAGCCGGGAGATCCGGTGGCGAGGGGGGTCGGTTCGGGACCCCCTGCGGATCGCCCTGTACTTCCTCCGCGAGTACGACCTGGACAGCAGTTGGAGCGTGAAAAAGGCCGTGGACCGCGCGTGGAGGGAGCTGAAAGAGGTGCTGGGGGGCCGGGGGGATCGGAGGTCGGAGGTGGAGGGGTGGGTCACCGGGTACGACGGGATCCTGGAACGGTGGCTGCGCGCGCGTGGGGAGTGGGTGGAGGTGCAGCTGATCCGGCGCATCCAGGGGCTCGAGGGGCGATTCTCCCTGTACGGCGTGCGGGCCCGGTTCCCGGCGTCCTCCTCACTTCAGCGGCACGAAGAGTGAGCTCCTCGTGGCGCCGATGCCCGGGTCACCGTGCTCCACCTTCTTCCTGGTCTTGGCGAACTCGCCGAGGTAGTGACCGATCATCTCCGGCTCGATCTTGACCTCCTTGAACTCCTTCCCGTTGTACACGGCGATGGTCAGCCCGACCATCTCCGGCAGGATGATCATGTCACGGCAGTGCGTGCGGATCACCGGCGGCTTCTTCCCGCGCCGCAGGAGCCTCCGGGCCCGGCGGACCTTCTGCAGCAGCTTCTTGTGCCGGGAGGGGAGGCCCCGCTTCAGCGAGCGGCGCTGGCGCGCCGGCAGCAGCTCGATGAACTCCTCGATCGGCATCTTCATCAGCTCGTCCAGCGTGTAGCCGCGGTACCGGAACTCCGCCCACTCCTTCTCCCACCAGTCCGGGATCTCGCGGTCCTCCTTCGACTCCTCGGCCATCGGCACGAGCCCCCCTACACGGGCTTGCCCACGAAGATGTTGTGCCGGTCCCGGGTGATCCGGAGCCTCACCGAGCTCCCCACGCTTAATTTCTTGGCGGAGTCCGGGACCGCGATCACGCGGTCCGCGGCCCGGGCGATCATCTCGCCCCGGATGCGCCCCTCCAGGATCACCTCGGCCCGCACCACGTCCCCCCGCCGGAAGGGCTTGGGAAGCGACCGACGGGGCTCCGTCCCGAAGTGCTCGGGCCGCAGGACCAGCGGTCGCACCCCGGTCCTGCGCTCGAGCTCCCGCAGCCACCGGTAGAACTCCTTCATCGGCACGACCCGGCGCAGGAACCGGGGCCGGCGGCCGAACCGGTACTCCAGGTAGTTCTGAATACCGAGCGCGGGCCACCGCTCGCCCGCACCGATCTCGACCGCGAACTCGATGATCTCGACGATGTCCTCGTCGTTGTACCCGGGCAACCACAGCGGGGCCAGCAGTACGTCCGCCCGGGTCTCCCGCGCGATGTACTCCGCGATCCGCATCACGTGCCGGACGTCGTAGTCCCGGGTACCGGCCATCGCGCGCGCCTTCTCCGGGTCCAGGCTGTTGAGGCTGACGTTGAAGCGGTCCAGGCCCGCCTCGACGAGCTCGTCCACGTAGTCCTCGTCCAGCGGGACGGCGTTGGTCTGCATCGAAACCACTTCCACGTTGGGGTGCTCCTTCAGGCCCTGCACCAGGTCGGGTAGGAAGGGGTAGAGGGTCGGTTCGCCCTGACCGTCGATGTGCGCCTCCACGCCCTCACCTTTGAAGTCGGCGATCTCGCGGAACCAGTCCAGCAGGTAGTCGGGGTCCACCACGAAGTCCCGCCATCGGGTGCGTGAGATCCTCCCCTCGTCGACGCTGCAGTACACGCAGCAGAGGTTGCACCCCGTGATGGGACGCACCTGGAGCACGTTGGTACCACGGTCGATGATGCCGAAGGCGGTGTGGCCGACGAGCGGAACGCCCAAGGCCTCGGTGAGGTAAATCAGCCGCCGGCGGGTGTGGGCGTGGACGCCCGACTCCCCGGCGAGTCGGGAGATCAGGGTGCGCAGCGCCTCCTCCAACCGGTCGCGCCGGGTACCCTGGGCCACCACCCGGGTTCCCTCCACGCGCGCGAGCACGCGCCGGCGCTCGATCCGGGAGAGCAGGGAGGAGAGCATGCGGGCGAGTTCCCGGGGACTCACCTCAACCTCGATCAGCCCGTACAGGGTCAGTCGGAGGAGCCCCTCCTCGGACCGCACGGTGAGTTGGTCGTGGACGGTGGTGAGGTCCACCTCAACCCGATCCCGGCTGGCCGCCCGCATACTTGTTCTCAAGCTCGTCGACCGCCCGGATGAAGGCGTTCACGGCCGCCCTGGCCTTCTTCAGCTGCACCAGGCACTCCCGGATCTTGACGTCCGACAGCGCCGGATCGTGCATGACGTTCACGGCGAACTCCGCGTCCTTGCACCGCTCGTTCAGCGATGACAGCTCCAGCGAGGCCTTCGCACGGATCTTCTCCACGCGATGCAGGTCGGAGCTGGAGATCGGGTACAGCTCGCGCAGCGTGCGGAGTCTGTCGTTGGTTTTCATGAACTCGAGCCTCAGCTTCCGGTACTCCGAGTCGATGTGATTCAGCTGGTCCCGGTAGTTGCCGAACAGCAACACCTGAGCCTTGTAACTGTACTGGCTGAGGGAGGTCACGATCAGGGCCGCGATCAGAAGTATCGTGAGCACGGAGCCGGCGTACGTGGTGGCCCTCCAAACGCGGCTGACGCGCCGCAGTCGGCGGACCGAGGACTCGCCCCTGCCCATCAGTCCTCACCCACCGGCCAGACCTCCACCACGGTCCGGTCCCACGTGGGGTACTCTCGCACGATCACGGCCTCGAGCTCGCACCCGGCGGCCTCCGCGATGTCGTCCAGCAGGTCCGAAAGGTCCTGCAGAACGACCGGCTTCACCTCCACCCGGTCCCCGCGCACCCGCACCCACTCCTCGGGCACCTCGAGGATCTCCGTCAGCACCCGGGCCACGTTCTCGGGATCGCCCGACCTCACGCGGATCTCCCCGCGAACTATCATCCCGTCCTCGTCCACCATCTCGTGCTCCCGCGCCACGTTTAGGGCGGTTCGCTTGAGCCGCTCGCGCAGCTGGACGGAATCCTTGACCGAGGAGGGGCAGTAGTGCAGGGTCAGGGAGACCTCGTCCGCCGCGCGGGCGAGCCCGCGCAGGGCCGTCTCCTCGCTGCCCTTCGCGGCGTCGGAGTCGTCGCTGACTCGGCGGAGTCCCCGGGACCGGAGCTCCCGCGCGTTGGACTCCGTGAACTCGAGCTCGTTGACGTTCAGGAAGTCCAGCCCGTGCCGCTCCGCGATCCGCGCCACCTCCACGATCCAGTCCTCGCGCCCCGGGATCGCGGGCATCTCGAACCCCGCGTCCCAGTCGTACCGGGAGGCCAGCCGGGCGGCCCGCTCGTTGACGTCCTCGTCGAACGACGGGTGAATCCGCAGCTCGTCCAGCCCCGACCCGGCGAGCCGATCGAGCGCCTCCCGGTCCACGGACTCCGCCGGCACGTACGCGTGCACGTGGAAGTCCTCGCCGAACTCTCCCTTGAGGACCGTGAGCGCCCACTCGCACCGGTCCAGCCGCAGGGTGATGTCCCCGCCCGTGAGGCTGGCCCCCTCCGCGCTCATGAGCCTCGCCTCCTCGAGCAGGTCCCGCTCGTCGCGGATCGGCCGCTCGTTGGCGTACGCCACGTCCCTCCCCTTGCGCTCCGGGGAGACGGGGCAGTACCAGCAGCCCCGCCCGCACCTGCCGGTGACGAAGACCACCAGCTTGGCGCCTTTGACGCAGAGCCGGCACCCTTCGGGCGGCTCGCCGCGGACGACGTTCCCCGTCCTCAGCCTTCTGAAGCCTCGAGGCAGCCCCGTATCAGCTCCGAAACCCGATCCACCCCCACGGCCGCCGTGAGCGTGCCCGCCCGGGGACCCCGGTCCTTCCCGATGACCACCCGGTAAAAGGCCCGGAAGGCCCGGCCGGGTTTAACATCAGCGTCCCGGGCGGCGTCGAAGAACGCGCGCTGCAGCTCGGACGGGTCCTCGGACTCCACCTCCTCCAACCGCCTCAGCAGGGCCCTCAGGAACGCCCGCTCCGACTCGTCCAGATCCACGGCCTCCGGCTCCTCCCGGACCCTGAACCGGGCCTCCTCCGGGGCGTACCGGTCCACCCACCGGGACGCCTTCTCCAGCCGCTCCCGCAGCCACTCGCGCCCGAACCCGGAGGGCTCCTCCTCCAGGTGACCGGTCCGGAGGAAGATCTCGATCGCCCGCTCGAGCTCCTCGGACCCCACCTCGCCCCGGACATCGAGCACCTGCGCGACGACGGCGCAGAAGCGGAACGGGACGTGCGGGGGGCACTCCTCGGGCACGCCGTCCACGCGCGTAAGCTCGTACAGGCGGCGCTCCCGCTCGTCCGCCTCGCCGCTGAAGTACCGCTCCTCCAGCTCGTCGTAGTCGTCCACGAGCTGGAGCAGCCCGAGCCCCAGGTCCAGGTCGAGGTGCTTGAGCGGCTTGCTGCGGAGCACGAAGTAGCGGAGCACCTCCCGGTGGCACACCTCCGCCCAGTCGGACAGGGTCGCGTAGTGCCCCTTGGAGGAGGACATGGCCTCGCCCTCGAGCGTGATCCACTCGTACGGTACCGGGACCGGGGCCGGGAAGTCGAAGAGCTCCTCCACGATCTCGGAGCCGACCTCGTAGGAGCCTCCGGACACGTAGTGATCCTTGCCGAAGGGCTCGCAGGCGACGCGGAGGTAGGCCCATCGAGCGGGCCACTCCACCTTCCAGCCCAGCTTGCCCGGGGGCACCTCGAGGCCGTTCACCTCGATCGGCGTCCGGAGGTCGAGCCTGCCGCGGTGGCCGCAGCCCTCGAGCACGGCGTCGCCCACGCGGTGCCGGCCCTCGCAGGCGTACTCGATCTCCCACCCGTCGACGGACTTGACTCGGGTGGTGGCGATGCGGCCGCACCGCTCGCAGATGGGCATGTACACGCGGGCCTCCTTGAGCCCGAACCGGCGGAAGATGGACCCGAGCCGGCCGTTCTCGTAGTAATCTCGGACGGCCCGTCGGACCAGCTCCGCGAACCCCTCCTCCATGTACAGCTCGGCGGAGGACACCCACTCGACGTCGATGCCGAACTCGCGCAGCTCGCGGACGAACCGCGCGGCCCAGTGGTCGGAGTAGGGGGTGCCGTCCTCGATCGGGATGGCCTTGTACGGGACGCCGAGGTACCTCTCGTCGAGCTCGCCCTCGAGGTCCCGGGGGATGCGTCGGAGCGGGTCCACGTCGTCGGAGACCCAGATCACCCGGACGTCGTGCCCTCGATCCTCCAGCACCCGAGCCACGGCGTCCGCTGTGAGCACGTCCCGAGCGTTCCCGATGTGCAGCCGGCCGGAGGTCGAGGCGCCGCTCGCCACGACGGCACTCTCCAGCCCGTGCCTCTCGAGGTGCTCCTCGACCTCCCGCGCCTTCACCTCCGCCCAGTGCCGCTTCAAACGTTAGCTCCCCAAGAACGATTGCGGGGAGGGGGCTAGAGGAAGCCCTTCCGGGCGCGCTCCAGGTTCCACTCCGCCTTGGCCGCGTCCGGGTGGTCCTTGTTGACCTCGATCTCGCCGCCGCAGACCGCGCACTTCAGCCGCAGGTGCTTGTACTTCCGACCGCACTCGGAGCACTGGTACGGACCCTCGTCCTCCGGCAGTTCCATCTCCTTGGCGATCTCCTTCGCGAGCCGCTCGCCCTCCTCGGTGAGCCAGCGCCCCTTCATGTGCTCGAACTCCACCAGCCCCTTCTCCTCGAGCTCGTTGAGGGCCCGGGCGACCTTGGTCTTGTCCATGTGCACCACGGGGGACAGCTTCTTCACGCCCGCGGGCCCGCCGTCGAACTCCTCGTACAGGGCCAGCAGGACGAGCTTTTCTCGGTAGGTCAGGTCCTCAGGCTCCACCATCCGACTCACTCCCCCTCCAGCCACTCCATCACCGCGCTTCGGACCTCGCCCCGGTCCGGGGGCTCTATGATTTCTCCGGGGTCTCCGTCCGCCCGACCGCAGAACATCCCCTCGCTGACCACCCCCATGAACTCCCGGGGCGGCAGCAGCGCCAGGGCCATCAAGTCACCCTCCTCCACGTCCTCCAGGTTCGTGACCACGGTCCTCCGTCCGAAGTCCCCGGCCTCCACGGTGGTAACCCGGAGGTTGTCGGCCTCCGGGTGCTCGCGCACGCTCAGGACCTCGCACACCGTGCACAGCACGGCGTCGGCCTCGTCCCGAACCTCGCGCCCGAACAGCCGGTCGGCGCGCTCGAGGTACTCGAGCAGCCAGCGGAGGTCGGGCTCCTCGGGGTTCGCCGCCTCCTCGAGCTCCGAGCGCAGCGCGGAGAGCTCCTCGGCGACCCGGTCCGGAGGCAGGTACGAGTAGCGCAGCTCCTGCAGCTTGGACTCGAGCCTCTCCAGGACCTCCACCAGCCGACGTCGGTTCACGTCGGAGTACGCGCCGGAGGACGCCCGATCCTTCAAGTGGCTGACGAAGGAGATGAGCAGCCGGATGCGCGGGTCCTCCGGGGTGACGGGCTCCACGATCACACCCCCAGCTCGGCGAGCTTCTCCGCCGCCTTGGGGTTGCTCCGGGCCAGCCGCCGGAGCAGCTCGACCGTGGGCTCGCCCGGCGGCCCCTCGACCTTGGCGTGAACCCCCTGCACCCCTACTTTATCCCTGCGTGTGAGCGCCTTGATCCGCTCGTTGACGAGCTGCGTGCTGATGCCCAGCTTGGCGGCCACCTCCCCCTCCCGGCCGATGATGGAGTACTCCACGTGGCCCCACGACCGCGGCTCGATCATCCGGAGCCGCTTGTCGACGCCGGGTACCCGCTCATCCCGCTCCAGCTCCCTTGGGGTGAGCTTCCCGGAGAAGTCGTAGAACTCGAGCTCCCGGTCCGAGGGTGCGGTGACGGGGACGACGACCTCCACGTTCCGCTCCATCAGGACCTTAACCCGCACGCAGTCCCTGGGGGTGGGCAGCGTGGCCACAACTTTAAGGACCGGGTACGGGGAGGACTCGACGAGAGCGTCCACGACGTGCGGGGACGTGGTGTGGGGCACGAACACGTCCACGTCGCTGCCCTTCCGGACGTCCCCCCGGGCCACGCTGCCGTGCACCCAGCCCTCCAGCCCCAGCTCTGAGAGGGTTTCGATCACCCGACGGGCCCTGCGGCGGAGCCTTCGCAGCAGCTCCCACCGCTCCTTGGAGTACCTCACCTCGCGCATCGTGATCCACTCCTGGGGGCTCCGTGTTGAGGTGGGAGGTCCTCCTGACGCTGACGATCGCGGTTGCGGTGGCCGTGGGACTGGGTAGGGCCCTGGGGATGGAGTTCAGGTGGGGGGTCCTTTACAAGTACACGGACCGGGTGCCCGGGCTGGAGCGGTTGCTCCGCGGCCGGGTGGGGGCGCTGCTCCGGGCCATGGTTCGACTCTCCCCGGCGATCGGGGTCTTAGGGATCGGGCTGGCCACGTATCTGCTGGTGCGAGGGGTCGCGGTCTCGGGCCCCGGTGGAGGCGAGTTCGTGCCCCTGCTACCCGGGGTGACGATCCCGCTCGTTTCGGGCGCGGTCTCCCTGGCCCTCATCCTCATGGTTCACGAGCTGGGGCACGCGGTGGCGCTGCGACTGGCCGGCGTCCGCATCCGTCGCGTCGGGTTCTTCCTGGTCTTGATCTTCCCGGGCGCGTTCGTGGAGCCGGATCAGCGGGAGTTCGAGCGCGCCGATCTGAGGCGTAGGATCGAGGTCCTGAGCGCGGGCCCGGCGTTCAACGTGCTCACGTACCTAGCGTGCCTGGGGGCGGTGACTGGACTGTCACTCGTCCCGAAAGTGATGGGGGACGGGGTCATCGTCCACGGGAGGCTGTTCAAGGACGTCCCGCTCGAGCCCGGCGAGCGGATCCTCAGCGTGGACGGGCATCGAGTGCACTCGGTGCAGGATCTCAGGAAGGTGGTGAGCGGGCACCGGCCTGGGGACCGGGTGATCGTCCGGACGGATCGGGGCGTGAAGCGCGTCACGCTGCGAGGTTGGCACGGTCGAACCGTGATGGGGGTCTACGTGATCCCGGACTTCGGCGGGTACTGGCCGTCCGAGCTCGCGCTCCGCCTGATGGCGTTCCTGGAGCTGCTCGGACTGCTGTCCCTGGGCGTGGGCGTGGCCAACCTCCTGCCGATCAAACCCCTGGACGGGGGAAGGATCCTGGAGGAGGTTCTGCGCGAGGTCCTGGACCGCAAGGCGGCCTCCAGGATCGTCACCACCGTCTCCCTGACGGCGCTGGCGTTGCTCATCCTCAACATCCGCATACCGCACAGCGCGCTGGGGTCCTAACGCGCCTTGCGCGTGACCCTGCTTGATAAGCCCGGGATCCGGCTGGAGGCCGTGATAAGGGACGGCCGGGTTAACTTCGAGCTCTCCGGCAGGCTGTCCCGGTTCCTGAGCCCGATCAAGAGGCTGCTCAGGCACCTGGAGGAGGAGAAGCCGGCGGCCGTCCTGAACGATCAGATCGTCTTCTCCCTGTACCTCCCTCCCCTCCCCAGCAAGGCCTTCATCCGGATGGTCAAGGCGCGGCTGAAGTCC
>Ga0256842_1000657_pt1 | contig 30206 bp, 21 predicted proteins | sample 4559240metaG_FD_185973 | JGI IMG/M metagenome (GOLD analysis project Ga0256842, IMG submission 185973) | Hydrothermal vent microbial communities from Guaymas Basin, Mexico - 4559-240 | ecosystem: Environmental > Aquatic > Marine > Hydrothermal vents | place: Mexico: Guaymas Basin | collected... | reverse complement strand
CACGCTTTAATTGTTGAACCTCTGAACAGGACGCCTTTGAATTTCTCTAAATCAAGGTTGGTTTTTCCTCTGCTAACTGACTCTGTGTTTTTGGGTCGTATGTCCTCCCTGTTATCTGAACTTTTAGGTGATTCAGGTGAATGTTGAGTCCGTGGTTTTTGAGACAATTGATAAGTATAATCTCCTCTCCGAAGCTGATAAAATTGCGGTTGCAGTTTCGGGTGGCAAGGATTCTATGAGTATTCTTCATGTCCTAAGTTCTAAGTATAACAACATTACCGCTCTTTTTGTTGATGTGGGTATTGAAACTTTTAGCGATGAGTCATTTGAGATTGTGTCAAGCTTTTGCTCATCGCAAGGCATTCCTTTAAAGCTTGTAAGATTAAAGGATGTCCTCGGCTTTACTACTCCTGAGGCTGTCTCAGTTATTGGCGGTAAGCCCTGTACAACTTGCAGTGTGTTGAAGAGATATGTTCTCAACAAATCTGCGAGGGGCTTTGATAAACTTGTTACTGGTCATAATCTTGACGACGCTGCTGAGAGCATACTCATGAATATTTTTAAGGCGAACATGTCATCTCTTGCTTCTCTTGGACCTTCTTCGGGAATTATGCATGACAATAAATTTGTTTCTCGAGTGAAACCTCTTTACTTTGTTCCTGAGAAGGAAGTTTTACATTATGCTGTTAATCATAAACTCCCCTTTGTTTCGCACCCATGTCCTCTAAGAGGTGATTCTCCTTTTAGGTACTATGTCAAACAGCGTTTAAATGCTTTGGAGAAGGACTTCCCTAATGTGAAGCGGAACATTGTGAACGCCTTCTTGAAGTTTATCAAGGGCAAATCTTTAAATTTGAAGAAGCTTTCCTACTGTAAATATTGCGGCGAGCCGTCGAGTTCAGATATTTGTAATTTTTGTAAGATAAGGTTGCAAGTTGAGAGGAGTTTAAAAAATGTTCGTTGATATTGTTTTGCCTAATGGAAATGAGGAAGCATTTGTTAAGAGAGCAGTTTCTTTGAATTTTGATGGTTTGTGCTTTCTCTATTCTCCAAAGGATTTTTTAACTTCAAGGCCTCTCATTGAGAATTTGTCAAGCAAATATAATTTAAAACTTTATTCCGGACTTTTAGTTGATAAGGATTTTTTGTCATTCAAGCGGAAGTTTAAACCTGATTTGATATGCTCTTATTCTCTAGACCGTGCTAAGATTCATAGGGGATTAGATGTGATGTTTAGAGCTGAGGATTCAAGTAAGGATTTTTTGAGATTCAGAAATTCAGGTTTGGACCTTGTTAAATCATCTATAATGAGAAGGTTTGATGTTCTTTATGGATTTGATATTTCTTTTGTCGTTGATTCTATTGCAAATGAGGATTATGCGGTTCTGTCGAGGATTGTTCAGAACTTTAAAATTTTAAGAAAGTCAAAGTTGGATATGGTATTTGCTTCGTTTTCTTCTGACCCCTGCAAACTTTTTAATGTTGATGATGTCCGGGCTTTTATGATTTCTTTTGGTGCTTCAACTCAGCAGGTAGCTTTAGCTTCCAAGCTTTTAGCTGATCGTATAACTTTTAATTCTGATTTTAACAAGGGTTTAATTGTTGAGAAGGGCGTTCGTCGACTTTCTGATGAGGAACTTAGAGATTACATTAAGAGGTCTAATTAAGTGGTGTTTCAAAATTCTCATCGCTTCTCTTTGTTATTTCTCCTCTGAAGTTCTTTGTCACTAAGTTGTTCTTAACTATGTCTTCCTTTGTGTAGTTACTTAGAAGCCACCAGAGTTTTATTAAGGTCGTTTCAGGCGTCATGTCCGAATAATTGCCTAGAACACCTATCTCTAGGAGTTTTCTTCCAGGGGAGTATACATTCATATTTACTCTGCCATATATGGTCTGTGAACTCATAACTATTAATGTTTTCTTTGCCATGTCTTTGAGTGCTTTGTATATTCTTTCATTCTCTTCACTTAACTCATCATTTTTTATTATTGGTAGATGTCCGAGCCCAGTTCCTTCTACAACTAATCCATCGTAATCTTTGAAGAACTCAAACTGATTGTGAGTTATTCCTGGGTAGCTTTTCAGGAGGCCAACTTTTATATTTGGATTTATCTTTTTGAGTTCTAATTTTTTGCCTTTTGTTTCTTCTTCATTTCTCTTGACAATTTTTATATTCTTCTTTTCGTAGCTTACTTCTGCTACAGCTTTTGTGTTTATTGGCTTAAACGCGTCTCTTCTTGATGTGTGCATTTTCCTCGCTTTTGTTCCAGGTATGATGATGGATTCGTCATCGTTCATGCTTTTATGCATGCATATGAAGACACCTGGTTCTTTTGTTTCTTTTATAAAATACGCAGCATTTATTAAGTTTAAATACGCGTCTGAACTTGCTCTATCTGAGCTTCTTTGGGCTCCAACGAGAACCACTGGCTTGTCGAGACCTTCGAGTATGAATGAGAGTGCCGCACTTGTGTAATGCATTGTGTCTGTTCCATGTGTTATTATTACTCCTTCACTTCCAGAATCAAGTTCTTTCTTCACTGCTTCAGCCATTTTGTTGTAATGCTCTATTCTCATATTTTCTGATAGAAAATTTCCCAGCAATGTGCTTTTTATGTTTGCAATTTCCTTCAGCTCTGGAAACATTTCTATTATATCTTTTGGTTTAAACTTTGCTACAACTGCTCCTGTTTCGTAGTCAACTCTTGATGCTATTGTTCCACCTGTGTGAATTATGCTTATTGTTATTTTATTCTTGTTGTTGCTTCCTTCGTTTGTCGTTGCTTCCTCCTTTTCATCCTTTATTTTTTTATTTCCTTCCTCTTCTAACACTTCTATTTGCTCTATTTCCCTTTTCAAAATGCCTATGTTATATCCATTGCTTAATTTTAGAATTATGTAATTATTATCTTCTTTTATCCCTGTTCCTTTTACTTTTGTTCCATCCTTTGTCTTTATAATTATCTTTGAACCTGTTAAACTTTTATTGGCTTTATTTTTCATACTTTTTCAGTTCTCTTGTGTTCTTTTAAACTTTTCCCTTTGTTAGAAATCTTTTTATATGAGTAACTTTGTTGTTTTTGTTAGGAGGATTTAAAATGGTTGTGGATAAGAGGCCTGCTGTTAAGCTTAAGGTTGTTGAGGCAGTTCAAGACGATGTTAATAAAGGCATAGTTAGAATTGATTCTGCTTACATGCGTCAAATAGATGTAAGACCCGGCGACATTGTTGAAATAACTGGCCAGAGGACCACACTTGCAATTGTTGATAGAGCTTATCCTGGTGATATTGGTTTAAATATCATTCGCATGGACGGTATTCTTAGAAGAAACGCCCGAACAAGCATAGGTGAGCTTGTCACTGTTAGAAAAGCAGTTGATGTTCAGGAGGCGAAGAAGGTTGTTATTGCTCCAGCTAAAAAAGGGATATTTGTTAGGGCGTCACCTCAACTTTTGAAGCAGGGCCTCTTAGGAAGAATTGTTGTTAAAGGGGATATTATTGCTTTGGGCGGTGCTCAAAGGAGAAGAAATACTATGAGTCAGGGGTCCACACTTGATTTTGAGGACATCTTCTCTTCTATGTTTGAAGAGTCCTTTTCAAATTACGGCTTTTCAAGTTTAAAATTTGTGGTTGTTGATGTGACTCCAAAAAAAGCGATTATTGGAGAGCTTACTGAGATTGTCTTCAAGCCGGAGGCTGTTGAGATCAGTGAGGAAAAGATTCCTGAAGTTACTTATGAGGATATTGGTGGTTTAAGTGATGAGATTAAGAAGGTTAGAGAGATGATTGAACTTCCCTTGAAGCACCCCGAGATATTTGAGCGTTTAGGTATTGAGCCCCCTAAGGGAGTTCTGCTTCATGGTCCTCCCGGTACTGGTAAGACCTTGTTGGCTAAGGCAGTTGCGAACGAAACTAATGCTAACTTTATTCTTATTAACGGCCCGGAGATAATGAGTAAATATTATGGGCAGAGCGAGGAGAATTTAAGAAAGAAATTTGAGGAAGCTGAAAAGAACGCTCCTTCTATAATTTTCATAGATGAGATTGATGCCATTGCTTCTAAAAGAGAAGAGAGTAAAGGCGAAGTTGAGAAGAGGGTTGTTGCTCAACTGCTTGCTCTTCTTGATGGTTTAAAATCAAGAGGTAAGGTTATTGTCATTGCAGCTACAAATGTGCCTAACCTTTTGGACCCTGCTTTGAGGAGGCCGGGCAGGTTTGACAGAGAGATTGAGATTGGTGTTCCTGACACAAAAGGCCGACTGGAGATTCTGAAGATTCACACGAGAAACATGCCCTTAGCAAAGAATGTTAATCTTAAGGAGATTGCGAGAGTTACACATGGCTTTGTCGGTGCAGACCTTGCTGCTCTTGCAAAGGAGGCTGCTATGATTGTGCTGAGGCGGGTTTTGCCTGATTTGAAGCTTGATGAAGACCAGCCCTTATCCCCAGAGCTTTTGGAGAAGCTTGTCGTTAATAAGGACGACTTTAAAGAGGCGTTGAAGGTTGTTAGACCGAGTGCTCTCCGAGAGGTTATGGTTGAGGTTCCTAATGTTAAATGGTCTGATGTTGGGGGTTTGGATGAAGCTAAGCAGCAATTGAAGGAAGCTGTTGAATGGCCTTTAAAGTATCCAGAGGTCTTTTCAAGGATGGGAGTTAGGCCTCCGAGAGGAATTCTTCTTTATGGACCACCTGGTACTGGTAAGACCTTGTTGGCTAAGGCAGTTGCCACAGAATCTGAGGCGAACTTTATCTCAATAAGAGGCCCCGAAATCTTGTCAAAGTGGGTTGGTGAGTCCGAGAAGGCTGTGCGTGAAATTTTCAAGAAGGCAAGGCAAAACGCTCCAACAGTTATCTTTTTTGATGAGATTGACAGCATTGCTCCGCGCAGAGGCGTTGTTTCAGATTCGCATGTGACAGATTCTATTTTGAATCAGCTCTTAACTGAGATGGATGGTTTGGAGGACCTTCATGATGTTGTGATTATAGGTGCGACGAACAGGCCGGACATTATTGATGATGCTTTGACAAGGCCGGGCAGGTTTGATCGATTAATATTCACACCCCTACCGAACAAGGCTGCAAGGTTATCTATTTTTAAGATTCACACAAAGAACATGCCTCTTGCCAAGGACGTTAAGCTTGAGGAGCTTGCTAAGAAAACTGAGGGATACACCGGATCTGACATCGAGGCGGTTTGTCGAGAAGCAGCTATAGCTGCGCTTAGGGAAGATCTGAAGAATAAGGAGGTTAAGAAGAAGCATTTCTTAGCTGCCTTGAAGATGGTTGGCCCTTCTGTATCCAAAGATGTTGAAAACAAATATAAGAATTTCAAAGAAACCTTAAGACAGGTTAAGTTTAGACAGGAGAATAAGCCTGGGTATTTTGGTTAGGTTTTAAATAAATAAATTTAAAAAGAATTATCCAATATATGAATTATCTCCGTCATTTCCATTCTTGCCAACTCTTGGCATGGGTATTGGCGGAGGAACATTTATTTCCTTGCTTAGTAATACTGCTTCAACATTGGCTTTCATCAGTAACGCTGAGAGAATCTCCTCAACATATTTTTCGCTTATTTTTTTGTCTTTTTCCCATTCTTTGAGAATGTCCTTTGACGCTTTTTCTTTATTCACATATATGGCAGTTCCTATAATAATTATTTGGGCTATGCTTGGCTCATATTTTGATGTGAATTCAAATTCTATTTCAAGGGCTTTGTCTCCTTTTGCTGTAAATATCTTTGACTCTTTTATCTCGTTTATCTTTATGTTATTGTTTATGTTTATACTTCCTGTTGCGTTGTTGTTTATCCTGTCTGCAATTAATTTTGAAAAATTCACGCCTAGTATCATTTTAACACCTATTTTTTGGCAATCTTCTTTATTTATAAATATTTGCTTTATTTGGTTAAGCTTTTTAAACTTTAACTTACTCTCTTTATATATGGATGATGATTCGAGAAAATTTTTGTGGGTTGTTGTTTTGTTTTCATTGTTTTTTGGAGTTTTGAATTTTCTTTCACTTTATGTTGAGAGAAATTATGCAGCAACTTGTTCCAGCGCGCTTCCCCTCTCCTTAATAATTAATCTTCTTATATCTATTGCTTTGCTTTCGGGAACTTTAGTGACGCTCTTCTTTGTTAACCGTTCTAGACGGAGGAAAAACCTTGTGCATAAGGATGTGCTTTTAACTCTTAATTTTTTAGAAGGAGACGAACGTAACATTGTTAAATTTCTTGTTGATAATAAAGGAACTGTTACACAATCTTCTATTGTAAAATCTTTGGGTTTGGATAAGGTTAAGGTTGCTCGTGTTCTTGCAAAGCTTGAATCTAAAGGAGTTGTTGTTCGTGAGAAGTTTGGCAACACGAATAAGGTAATTTTAGTTGATGGTTTGAGGGAGCTTTTTTCCTGCGATGTTTGTTCTAAATAAGGGTTTCATTTTTTGAAACCTACTTTTAAATACTGTTTCACATTCTGTTTTTATTATGAAAACCGCAAAAATGGGAAGTAAAAATAGGCGTGTATCCAAACTTAATTCAAAGTTTACTTTGAAATACATTTGGGCAGTGTTGTTTTTATCTGTTGTTTTATTACTTGCACTTCACTTTTTACATCATAATAATTATTATACTCCCTTAGATTATCACACCGCTTCTGATGGCCTTCTTGCTCAGAATTCTTCTGCTCCTGTTTTTATAAAAGGTTATGCTAATATTTACTTCTTCTGGCAGGAGGGCTGTCCTCATTGTCACGCGGAGTGGCAGTTTTTAAAAAACATTTCTTCAAAATATCCTGTTCGTATTTATTCCTTTGAAGTTAGAGACCATCCTGAAAATAGGTCGCTCTATTTCAAATCTTGCTCCATCTTTGACACTAAACCGCTTGGAACACCTATGACTTTTATTGGTTCATCTCAGCTTGTTGGTTTTGGGGACAGTTCTTTTTACACTTCTGAAATTATTGATAATATTGAGAGATGTGTTAACCACGGCTGTTATGACAAGTTGGCTTTTCTCTCAAATACTTCAAATCCATCAATATCTTCTAATCTTCCTAATCCTTTATGGGCGAATTCTTCTACTTCAGATTCATGCTCTGGTTCCTCTGTTTGCTCTCTGCCTGTGAATACATCTTCATCTTCTACATTATCAAATACATCTAAGCGATTTATTACAGTGCCGATTCTTGGACGCCTTGACACATCTAAAATTTCTCTTCCTCTCTTTACAGTTGTTATAGCCGGTTTGGACGGGTTCAATCCCTGTGCTATGTGGGTTTTAACTTTCCTGCTTACACTTTTGGTTTATTCCGGCTCTAAAAAGAAGATGTTGTTTGTTGGTTTGGTTTTTGTTTTCTCATCTGCATTGATTTATTTTTTATTCATGACTGCTTGGCTTAATCTGTTCCTTTTGGTTGGTTACACAAAGATTCTTAGAATATTAGTTGGAATTGTTGCTGTTGTTATGGGCATTGTTGATATTAAGGACGGCATTTGGTTTAAAAAGGGGATTTCATTTACCATCCCTGATTCTGCCAAGCCAAAACTTTTTAAGAAGATGCGTGAAGTTGTTAATAAGGCAAAGAACTCAGATGTTATCTCCTTGCCTGTTGTTATAGGAACGATTACTCTTGCGGTTACGGCAAATCTGATTGAGTTTGCTTGCACTGCTGGTTTTCCTGCAATTTATACGAGAGTTTTAACTCTTAGACATCTCCCTGTTCTTTCTTATTACTTATACCTTGTACTTTATAATATAATTTATGTTATTCCTCTTTTAGTTATTGTACTTGTTTTTTCCTTAACTCTTGGGGCTCACAAGTTCAGCAAGCGTTCAGGAAAAATTATGAAGCTTATAGGTGGTTTGCTCATGTTCATTTTAGGCCTGTTGCTTATTTTTAAACCACAATTACTTATTTTGAGGTGATATTATGAAATATAAAGAGTATGACTTCCCGGATGACCTGCTTTACAACAAGGATTACTCTTGGGTTAGAGTTGTTGGTGATTCAGCTGTTATCGGCGTTACTGATTTAGGAGCCAAGCTTGTCAAACAATTTGTTTTTGTTAATCTCCCTAAAAAAGGACAAACTCTTAGCAAGGGTGATGTTTATGTTTCCCTTGAATCTATAAAGTGGAGCGGGCACTTAAAGAGCCCAGTTTCAGGTCGTATAATAGATGTTAACAAGGACCTCATAGAATCACCTGAGATAATTAATCAGGACCCCTATGGAGAGGGTTGGATAGTGAAGATTTCTCTCTCTAACAAATCAGAACTTAATGATTTGATGAAATCGTCTGATATTATTGAATTTTTAAAGAGTAAAGGAGGTGTTTAAATGGAAGATTTTAAAAAGATGTTGTCCGAGCTTGGAGATAATCTGAAATACTTGGAGGAGAAATCCCCCCACTTGACAAATGATTTCTTTAAGTTTATGGACCTTTGCGAGGCTGATAATGCTTTGGACAGAAAGACAAAGGAGTTGATTTTAGTTGCCTTGGCAGTCAATCAGAAGTGTAAATACTGCATTGGTTTCCATGTGAATAAATGCCTTGAACTTGGTATTGAGGAAGATAAGATTTTAGAATCTGCTTGGCTGGCTGTTTTGATGGGAGGAGGCCCTGCATTTATGTATTTACAGTTGGTTAAAGAGGCCATAGAACAGTTGAAGCAGAAGTAATGTGTTGGTTGAGTATCACAACTTATTTAAATTGCTTTTCAATCTTTTTTTTGAGGTGGTAGAATGAAAGTAATTGTTATTGGTTTTGGAGGTGCAGGTTTTACAGCTGCTGTTGAGGCTAAGCGGTCAAATATGAATGCTGAGGTTACACTTATAGATGCAAGGACTTCTGTGGGTTATGCTCCATGTGCTTTTCCTTATGTTATTGGTGGGGATATCCCCTCATTTGATACTATAAAGGAATTTTCTGAGGAATCCCTCAAACAACAGGGTATAACTCTTATTTTGGGAAAAAAGGTTTCCTCTGTTGACCGTGTTAACAAATCTATCAAACTTGAAGATGGGACTTCACTTTCATACGATTCACTTATACTTGCCACAGGAAGCCACAGTTTTGTTCCGCCCATAAATGGTATTGATAAGGTTAAGTTTCATGTTTTGAAAACTTATGATGACGCAAAATCTATCTATGATGACGCAAATAAACTCTTGTCTGAGAACAAAAAGAATGTTGTTGTTATTGGTGCGGGTTTGATAGGTGTGGAGACAGCTCATGCTTTGAAGAACCGCGGTTTTAATGTTGTTGTTTTAGAAGTTGCACCTTACATCTTACCTACTGTTCTTGATGAGGACTTTTCAAAGATTGTTGAGCATGAGCTTGAGAAGAAAGGCATTGAAATTCATTGCGGTGTTAAAATACAACAAGTTTCAGATGGAGAGATTTTAACAGAAAATGGGAAGTTCAACTTTGACATGCTTATACTTGTTACAGGAGTTAGGGCTAATGTTGACCTTGCAAAATCAGCAGGGCTTAAAGTTAATAGGGGCATTGTTGTTGATGAGGCGATGAGGACCAGCGATTTGGACATTTATGCTTGCGGTGATTGTATAGAGCTTAAAAATGTGCTTTTAGGTGAAACTATGCCGAGTCAACTTGCTACAACAGCTATTCGCTCAGGTTTTGTTGCAGGTAGAAATTCAGTAGTTGATGAATCATCAAAGATTCTGTTTGATGGTGTTGTTAATACGGGTGTTTCAAAAATTGGTTCTCTAATAGTTGCAAGCACGGGCTTGAACGAGTACTTTGCTAAGAAAAATAACATTAAATATGTTAAAGCTGTGTTGCATACCTCAACTAAAGAGAATTACGCGCCTGTTAAGGGACCTTTGCACATCAAGCTATTGGTGGATTACTCTGGCTTTGTTGTTGGGGCTCAAATTATTGGAACTGAGGATGTTGTTGGTCGCATTGATTTGGTAGCTCTTGTTATAAAGCAGAGGATAAATGTTAAGAATTTGGTTCTCATGGAGCATGCGTATTCACCCTTGACATCTCCTGTTAGAGAGCCAATATCCGTAGCTGCTGAAACCTGTTTGAAGAAGTTGGAAGCTTTAAAGGCGTGGTCTGATTAAAATGGCGGAGGACAAGGTATTTGAAGATAAAAGTAAAACTGATATTAATTTCAATAGTGATAATGCTTGGCGTCTTCTCATAACAAAGACAAAGAGTTATAAGGAGCAGATGGCTATTGATGAGGCAAACATAGAAGTAGTTGCTTCAGGTAAGTCCCCTCCCATTGTAAGAGTTTGTTATTTTGAAAGACCATCTGTCTCCATCGGTTTTTTTCAGAGTGTATATAAAGAAGTTAATGTTCCTTTGTGTGCGAAGCTTGGTGTGGAAATTTTTAGGCGTATGACTGGAGGAGGAGCCGTTTATAAGGACCCAAGGCGGGAGATAAACTACTCATTTATTATTCCTGAAAGAGATGAGAGGGTCTCCCTTAATGTTTTTGAATCATACAAGATTATTTGCGGCGCAATTATTAAAGGCTTGAATGAGGAGTTTGGTATTAATGCTCAGTTTAAGCCAATAAATGATATTGTCGTTTCGGGAAAGAAGATTTCGGGGAATGCACAGACAAGGCGGGATGGAGTTATTTTACAGCACGGCACTATTCTGCTCGATGTAGATTATGATCAAATGTTCTCCCTGCTTAGAGTTCCGAAAATAAAGGTGACTGATAAAAAAATTGCTTCTGTGAAGGACAGAGTTACTTCTCTAAGTGCTGTTCTTGGCAGGAAGGTTCTGTTTGATGAGGTTGAGCGGGCGATTATTCGAGGATTTGAGGATTATTTTAAGATTAAACTTATTCCAGATGAACTTACTAAAGGAGAACTCAAGAGGGAGAGGTTCTTGCTTAATTACAAATATGGTACAGAGGGGTGGAATTTTTGGAGGTAGGAAAATTTAAAACACTCTCTTTTGATTATAAGGATAAGGACAGCAAGCTTGTTAGGTTTGATGTTGAAGCTTATTATCATTCTGAAGCTGATGAACTCTTTATAAAATCTTTAAGTATAACAGGGGACTTTTTTGCGTATCCGCCTGATATTATCTTTGAGTTTGAGAGGTACTTTTCAGATAAGAAGGTTTCCTGTTCTTCGCTTGACAAAATATCGTCCGACCTTTCTAAATTGGTCAATGAAAAAAAGGCACTTCTCGTAGGTATAAGAGTTGATATTATAATAAAAGCGTTGGCTTATTTTTGTGAAAAGTTTAAAAAGAAGGGTTAATAACTCATTTCATGCTTGATTTGGACTTGGAATTGGACAGAGTTGTTGAGACAATAAAATCTCAGAACGCTAAGCTGGTTTATATTCAGCTTCCTGACGGCCTCAAACCATCTGCAGATAAAATTCAGCAGGAGATAGAGTCAAGAACAGGTGCTGAAGTATTTATTTGGGCTGGCTCCTGCTTTGGTGCTTGTGATGTTCCAAAGGTTGATTGCGACCTTTTAGTTCAATTTGGCCATAGTGAGTGGTAATTATGATTAAGGTTAAAATAGGAGATATTGATTCTTCTTTGTCTGGAAAGCAGGTTCTGATAGACGCACTAATTGACTCTCGAAGAGATGTTTTTGGAATGAGCATCTTTCGCCTGTATGATGGCTCGGGTTTTATTGATGTGAAGTCCTTCTCTAAAAACTGCCGCGATTTGAATATTCACGATGCGGTTACTGCTCGTGTTTTTTTGAAGTCATCAGGATCAAAATTTATGGGTGAGCTCTTGTCTTTTTCTCCAATACCGGACTCAAAACTTGACATGTTCAAGAAGCTTGTTAAAGAAAATGAGATGCTTAAAACGGCTCCTCGAACAGATTCATTCACTGTTAATTCTCAGTGTTATAACAATCTCAAGAATAAATTTTTGGATGCGGCTCGTCTGATTAAAAAATCTATTTTGGAATCTCGGCTTATTATTTTGAAGCACCACGCTGACTGCGACGGCTACTCTGCCGCGCTCAGTTTGGAGAGTGCGATTGTTCCCCTCATCGCTGAGGAGCAGGGCGGCGATTCTGTGAAATATTTTTACAAGAGGAATCCCATGAAGAAGCCATTTTATGAATACCTTGATGCCATTAAGGATATTACTCTAAACTTTGATTCTTTCTCTAAAAGCAAGCCGCCTCTCGTTATTATTGTTGATAATGGGAGTTCTGCTCAGGATTTAATTTCTCTTCAGAAGCTTCGCATGTACGGTTCAAAGATTATTGTTGTGGATCATCACATCCCAGCTTTTAAGAACGGTAAGTTCTTGATAGATGATTTTGTTGATGTTCATATAAATCCGCACATAGTTGGATTTACAAGTGATATAACAGCAGGTATGCTCTCCTATGAGCTTGCTAACTTTATAAGAGATATTTCTCATTTGGTTTTCCTACCTGCTCTTTCAGGCATTGGAGACCATTCCTCTTGTAGAGAATTTGACAACTATGTTAATAGAGCTTTGAGCTCTGGCTATTCTTTGGATTACTTGAGAAAGCTTGCTAAGGTTCTTGACTTTGAAGCTTACTCGCTCGGCTTTTATGAGGGCCATTCTATTGTTAAGGACTTTTTGACTGATAAGAGTAAGCAGTCGGCTCTTGTTGACCTTGTTTACCCATATGTTGAATCTTTGGAGAGTAAGCAGGAGGATATTGTGAAAAACTCTGTTGTTAAGGAGGACATTGGGAAGGTTAAGCTTTTTACTTTGGACCTTGACTCAATATCTTTAATGTCTGAATATCCTCCCCCCGGTAAAATATCCGGGTTATGTTTTAAAATGTTCTCAAAGATGCCTAATATTGTCGTTGCTGGTTTGTCAAATTCTTATTTAACTATCCGAACTAATATTGACTCTTTTGATGTGTCAGAGCTTATCCGCTTTATAAATTCAAGGCTTGACTTTGGTTTTTTTGGTGGAGGTGGGCATCCTCACGCAGGCACTTTAAAATTTGCTCCAATTGTTAAGGACAAGGTTTTCAATCTCTTGAAAGAATTTTTGTTGAGGTTTGATTGGCATGCACGCTGAGTTTTTACTCTTTGATGTCCTATTTTCAATTTCGCCTCTGCTGTCATTCTTGCTTGTTTTTCTCTCACCTGAAGAAGTTACCTCTTTCAGAAGACATTCCCTCTGGCTTTCTATCATTCTAACACTCTCTGTGCCGTGGGTTCTCTTATTTTGCTTTCATGAACATGCAGTTATTCTGGTTTTGTCTTTTATCATTTCATTTACTTTGCTCTTTTTTATCTTGCGTAAAATTAATTTTCCTTCTCTTATATTTTCTTCTATTCTTCTCTCATTCTTTGTGCGGGTTTCCTTTTTGCTTCACTCAGATTCTTTTTCATTGTTCGTCATGCTCTTCCTTGTTGTGTTCTTTTGGCATTCCATAACCTCTTTTTACAATGATTTTTCTGATGATGAACTTCCGAAGAATGTCGCGTTGAGATTGTTTTCTATTGCTTTATCATGCTCTGTTGTTATGTTTCTCTTCTCTCTGCTTTTTTGTTCTTCTGCGAAAATGTTTTAAATTTTGGTTCATTTCTTCATTTATGAATAAATTCCTGCTTTTTGTTCTGTTTTCTGCTTTGTTCACTTCACCTGTTTTATCTCTTAATTTTTCATCTTTTATGACAGCTTCGTCAGCATACTATAACCTCTCTGAGAGTTTTAAAATACAGGTGCCCTATCCTAACACAATAGATAATGTTTCGTTGGTAATTTCTCCTCAGTTAAGTTCTTTTTCGCAACGACTTTTGTCTTACTCATTCCACTCTTATCCTGAAGCAAAGCAGCATGCTTCCCACGATAAATATGTTGTTGTTTGGCATCACCCGTCAGAATCTATTTTGTCAGCTCAGTATTCCTTTTCTGTTCAAAAAACTATTCCCAAGATGACAAATATCTCTTATCCCCTGCCAGTTTTTTATGCTATGATTAGAACTAACTCTTCTCTGACTAAATATCTGTCCCGAACATCTAAATATGATTTTGATGATTCTTTTAAATCTTTAGCTTCTGAAATAATCGGCAATTCTTCTGATGAGTTCTCAGCTGTTTCAAAGATTGTGCTTTGGGTTAATCATCACATGACTTATGATTTGAAGCTTAGAGATAAAAATTGGAGTGCTTCAAGGATTTTGGCTGTTCGTAGGGGTGTTTGCTCTCATTATTCCACACTTACCGTGGCTCTGCTTAGGAGTGTTGGTATTCCTGCTAGGGAGGTCTCTGGGTTTGCTTATTCTAATCTTCCAAAGTACAACTCCTTTGTTGCTCACTCTTGGATTGAGGTTTTCTTTCCAGGTGTTGGTTGGGTTCAGTTTGACCCTACCTATGCTGAGATTGGATGGGTTGATGTCTCTCATCTGAGGACGAATCTCTCTTCATATGTATCTTGGCATTCTTATTCTCATACAGATGTTGATTTTTTAGGTAGAAATTCTTCAGTTGGTCTGATTTATTATACAAATGGCTCACCGAAGCTTAATTTGTCTATGCACTTCTTTAAGGACTCTGTCGGTTTGGACTCTTACAATCTTGTTTATGTAACTGTTAAAAATCTCCTGCCTTTTTACACTGGTTACTGCTTTAACATTTCCGAAACTCAGAATATTAAGGTTCTTTCAAATAGGAGGGTCTGCGTTTTTCTGAAGCCACTTGAGTCAAAGAATATCTCCTGGGTGGTTAAACCTTTTGGCTTGGATAAGATGTATGGTTATACCTTCCCAATATATGTTTATAATTCTCTTTCAGATGTTGAGTCAAGCTTCCACGCTGTTGCTACCTCTCCAAATTATCCTGTTTCAGATGTTTTATCGTTTAAGGATAAAATTGATTCCTCTGAGAAGGGTGTTTATTTCCCTCAAAGATTTGTTGTCTCCTGCTCCCCTAAATTTTTATATCCCTACAACAAGCACATATTCTGCAATGTCACAAACTTTGGTCCAAGAGTTGCAGATTTTAAAATTTGCTTGTCGGATCAGTGTTACTCATCGAAGCTTTTCCTTTACTCATCTAAGGTTTTTGTTTTTGACAGCAATTCTTCAAGTTATAAACTTGTTATTTCATCTCTGAAGCCTGGCTTGTATTCTTATTCTTATGACCTTAACATTTCTCGTTTGAATTATCCTGAAATAAATTTTTCAGCTTCGCTCTTTAATGAAACTAATGAGTTTGTTATCCTTAACTTTTCTATATCCTCTGTGGGCGTGTCTAATTCTTCACTTAGAGTTTATGTCAACAATCAGAGCGTGTCCTACTTTATTAACGGGTCTAAGCTGTTCATTCCAAAGTATTATTTTTCCAACGGCGAGAATCTTGTTAACTTTAATGTAAGTTTCTCTGACTTTAATGATAAGCATTACTCTAAATTAGAATCAGTGAGGATTCAAGTTAAAATTCCTTTTTGGTTAAAATTTAAACTCTTATTTAGAAGGCTTCTCTTGTTTTTAGAATCATTATTTTAGAGATACGCCGAGGGAGGGACTTCCACGCATCCACAAGCTCTACGCTTAGTTGTGGAAGAGCCTTTTGAACCCTCACGCCCGAGATGGGCAGAGGATTTTCGTCTTTTTGTTAGCAATCCTCCGCAATACCAGGTTATGCGACCTCGGCGTAATCCTTAGAGAAACCTTTCTTTTTTTAAAGCTTTTGTTTATCAGAATTTTATATTATTGCTTTATTCTATATCCAATTAGCACTTTTCCCTGTTCATACATTACTCTAAACTCTTCGGGTTTTTTATATGGGTTTTTTAATTCTATGTTTTTTATGCTTTTGTTGCTCCTTTCTGCTACAATTTCTTTAAGAACTTCTTCAAGTCCCTTCTTATTAACAGCTCTCCCTACAATGATTTTTGCTTTGTTTACTCCAATTATCTCTTTTGGATTAGATGAATCCAAATTAGAATAAAAATTTTTTAATTCTTCCATTACTTCTTTTTCATCTTCTGGTGAGTACCATCTCTTTGGTAAGTTGTGCCCTTGCTCTGTATTATGAGGAGGATTTTTTGGTTTATAAACTGGACCAATGCCCTTTTTTGATAGCGATAGCATTGAGCTTTCTCCTGTAGGTTTTGTTTGCTTAAAATATGTATGGGGCAATGGAGGCATATTTGATTTACTCAAGAGCATTGGGCTTAAACCTTCTTTTTCCTTTTCTTTCTCTCTTCCATATTTTCTTAATTTTTCCATCGGGTCTTCTACCATTTTTCCATCTCTTAGAAATGTGTGATAGCGGGGAGTGGATTTGAACCACTGACCTGCGGGTTATGAGCCCGCCGGGCACTCCTGGCTGCCCTACCCCGCTTTCTTGCTTATTCTATTTGGTGGTTGCTTCTCATTTATAAATCTTCTCAATAAAAAATAAAAAATTTATTTGTTTTGTTTTTCCCTTATTGTTGCTTGAGCTGCTGCTAATCTTGCTACAGGTACTCTGTATGGTGAGCAGCTTACATAATCAAGTCCTGCTTTGTGGAAGAACTCCACTGATTTTGGTTCTCCGCCCTGTTCTCCGCAGACGCCGACTTCTAATTGTGGATTTTTCTGCTTGCCTAGTCTTGTCGCCATCTCGACGAGTTTTCCAACTCCATTTTGGTCTATTGTTTTGAATGGGTCTTCTTTGAGTATGCCTTTTTCAAGGTATACTTTGATAAATTTGCCCGCGTCGTCTCTTGAGTATCCAAGTGTTGTTTGGGTTAGGTCGTTCGTTCCAAAGCTGAAGAAATCAGCTTCTTCTGCAAGTTCATCTGCAGTTAGCGCAGCCCTTGGTATCTCTATCATTGTTCCTACTTTATATTCTATCTTCTCATTCTTTTCCTTAAGAGTTTCTTCAGCTGTTTTTATTATAACTGCTTTTTGGTCTTTGAGTTCGTTTATGTTTCCGACCAGCGGCACCATTATTTCAGGCATTACCTTTACACCTTCCTTCTTCACTTCGCATGCTGCTTCTATTATTGCTTTTGTCTGCATCTCTGTTATCTCTGGGAAGGTGATTCCTAACCTGCATCCTCTGTGTCCGAGCATGGGGTTAAACTCATATAGCTCCTCAACTCTCTTCAACACTTTTTCTTTTTCCTTTATCTTCTCTTCATCTTCTCCTTTGGCTTTCATCACTGCTATTTCTACCATAAGCTCCTCTCTTTTGGGCAGGAACTCATGCAGTGGTGGGTCTAGTAATCTTATTATAACTGGCAGTCCATTCATGGCTTTGAACAGTCCTTTGAAGTCCTCTTTTTGCATGGGCATTAATTGGTCAAGATACTTCTGCCTTTCTTCTTTTGTCTTCGCCAGTATCATCTTTTGCATTATTGGAATTCTCTCTTCTTTGAAGAACATGTGTTCTGTTCTGCACAGGCCTATACCTTCTGCTCCGAATTTCCTGGCGGTTTCTGCGTCGTGTGGTGTATCTGCGTTGGTTCTCACGCCAAGTTTTCTTATTTCATCAGCCCATTGTAGTATTGTGCTGAAGTCACCTCCCATCTCTGGCTCTAGCAGAGGCACTTCTCCGAGGATTACTTCTCCTGTGTTTCCATTTAGTGAAATAATTTCTCCCTCTTCTATTCTCTTCCCTTTCACTTCAAAATAATTTTCATCTTCATTTACTTTTATGTCTTCGCATCCTGCTACGCAGCACTTTCCCATTCCTCTTGCAACAACTGCCGCGTGGCTTGTCATTCCACCTCTTGCAGTTAGAACTCCTTGTGCTGCGGCCATTCCTTGTATATCTTCTGGGGAGGTTTCCCTTCTCACAAGTATTACTTTTTCGCCTTTGTTTGCGAGCTCCTCTGCTTTCTCAGCATCAAACACCACTTTTCCTGTTGCGGCTCCTGGCGACGCCGGAAGTCCTTTTGCAATCACTTCTAACTTCGCATTCGGGTCTATTCTTTTGTGCAGCAATCTTTCTATATACTCAGGTTTTATCCTCATTATTGCTGTTTCTTTGTCTATCAGCCCTTCTTTAACCATATCAACTGCGACTTTCACTGCTGCTTGTGCTGTTCTCTTCGCTGTTCTTGTTTGGAGCAGGAATAATTTTTTGTGTTCTATTGTAAATTCTATGTCCTGCATATCTTTGAAGTGTAGTTCAAGCTTTTTGCATACTTCCATTAGTTTGTTGTATGCTTCAGGAATATCATCCTTTAACTGGTTTATCTCTTTTGGTGTTCTTATTCCTGCGACTACATCTTCTCCTTGAGCATTTAGTAGGTATTCCCCATAAACTTTCTTTTCTCCTGTGCTTGGGTTTCTTGTGAATGCGACTCCTGTTCCAGAGTCAAAGCCCATATTTCCAAATACCATTGATTGCACATTGACTGCTGTTCCAATGTCATCAGGTATCTTGTTTATTTTTCTGTAAGTAATTGCTCTGTCATTGTTCCATGAGTTAAATACAGCTTCTATTGCTAATCTTAACTGCTCTTTTGGTTCGTTCGGAAAATCTATGTTTTTCTCATTTTTGACGAGTTCTTTGAATCTTTTGACTAACTCCTTTAAATCTTCTGTGTCAAGTTCAACATCTTGTTTGACTCCTTTTTTCTCTTTTATCTCATCTATAATGTTCTCAAATTTTGCATGTTCTATTCCAAGCACAACATTGCCAAACATTTGCACAAATCTTCTGTAGGAATCGTATGCGAATCTTTCGTTGTTAGTTTTTTCAGCAAGGCCTTTTACTGTGCTGTCGTTTAATCCTAAGTTTAGAACTGTGTCCATCATTCCTGGCATTGAGATGGCAGCTCCGCTTCTTACTGAGACAAGTAGCGGGTTTTTTTCATCGCCGAAGTTCTTACCTGTTTTTTCTTCGAGTTCTTTTAATTTCTCATCCACTTCTGGGTAGAGTTTGTTTAGAAATTCTTTTCCTTCTTTGAAGAATTGATTGCACGCTTCTGTTGTTATTGTGAATCCCGGCGGAACGGGTATGCCCAATTTTGTCATTTCTGACAATCCAAATCCTTTTCCTCCGAGTAATGCTTTGCTTCCTTCTATTTCGCCGAACATAAATACATACTTGTTCATTTTATCACCCTCCTGTTTATTTTTTGACGCTTCTATATAAAATTTTTGAATGCCTTTTTTTTATGCGAAAAATTTAAATTTTGTGAGGTTTATATTTATAATAAAAAATAGGAGGAGGTGGTTGCAATGGCAAGGTCTTTTTGGGATGAGTTTTTAAGGCTTCAAAGACAGATGGATGCCCTTGTTTCAAACATGTTTGGAGAATCTTTTGAGGCACTTCCATACTCAAATGCACCTGCGACTTTTCATTCATTTGATTTGAGGACACCTCTTGTTGATGTTGTTGATGCAGGTAAGAATCTTGTTGTCAGCTTTGAAATTCCAGGTGTGGACAAAAGAGACATTAATTTAAATGTTGACAAGCATTTTGTTGAGGTTAAGGTCGAGCGTAAATCTGAGAATAAGCTAAATAAGAATGGCATTTTTAGGATTGAGAGGTCCTACTCTGGATTTTACAGGAGAGTGCCTCTGCCTGTGGAGGTTGTGCCTGAGAGAGCAAACGCTTCGTATAAGAATGGCGTTTTAGAGGTTGTCCTGCCTAAGAAGGATAAGTCCTCTATTAAGGGCAGAAAAATAAAAATTAACTAAACCTATTTTTATTTTATTTCCTGTGGGCTTTTCGCATCACTATCTCAACTATCTTTTTTCCTTCGGCTTTTCCCCTAAGTTCTCTCATAACTATGCCTATGAGTGCTTTTGGATTCTCAACATTTTTATTTTTGTTAAGTATTTTTTCTATTTCTTCTTCTAACTCTTGTAGGCTCAATGTTTTATTGTTTTCTATTGCTTCATTGATGTTTTTTCCCTTTGCAACTTCTTCAAGAACCTTTTCCGCACCGTCTTCGGTTATCTTCCTGTCATTTAGGGCTTTTATCACTTTTTTTAGTGTGTCTTCGCTTATTTTTTCTGTGTTAAGTTTTAATCTTGTTTTCAAGTCCTTCATTGTTAAGAACATGATTTTTGCTATGGTTTTTGCCTTGACATTTTTGTTATTCCTTTTCAGTTCTTCAAACAGTTCTCTTTTCTCCGAGAGTGCAATTATATGTGCGAGTTCCTTATTGACTCCTTCTTTTATATACCTATTCTCTTTTTCAAATATAGTTTCGGGTTTTTCAATGTTCTTGTCAGGTCTTATTAAAGGTATGTCTGTCTCAGGGTACATCCTTGCTGCTCCTGGCATGGGTCTTAGGTAGCTGGTTGTGTTGTCCCTCTCACACTTTCTGACTTCTTTCGGAACTCCTCTTCCAAATTGGTTTATTCTCCTTATTATGTCTCTTATTGCTGTTTCAACTTTTGCCTTCTCACCTGTGATAATTATGAATCCATCTTCATCTCCACATTTTAGTTCTTCTCTTAGTGTTTCTGTTTCGTCCTTTGTTATGCCGTAGTTCGGCAGTTCATCTGAGTGTAGTATTCCTTTCAGTCCGAATAGTTTTGCATGTTGTGCGAGTTCTGTGCCGACTCTCTTGTTGGGCATGATTTCTGTTCCAAGTAGCCCCGCAAATTTCTCAACTTTTAGTCCTAGGATGACTCCTCCTCTTTTTAGTGAGTTTTGTATAATCTTTGACTCTGTGTTTCTCAGAATATTTGTTACATCTCTTACTTTTGGATTTACTTCTTTAAAATTTCTCTTTTTGAGTTCATCTCTTATTTCAAGTAGTTTTTTCTGCCTTTGCACTTCTATTTTCACTATCTCTTTTAAGGCCTTTAGGTCTTGAGCTCCTTTTATCTCTACTCTTGCTCCGCCTTCTATTGAGACATTTACATCTTGTCTTATTGTGCCTAATCCCCTCTTGACTTTTAAGCTTCTTAATAAAAGACCGATCCTTTCTGCACATTCTCTCACTTCTTCTGGACTGCTTAAGTCGGGTCCTGTTGCCACTTCTATTAGTGGTATGCCTAATCTTGAGAGGTTGTAAATTGTTTTGTTGTCTTCTTTCTTGACAATTTTTGCCGCATCTTCTTCTAGGCAGATTGTAGGTATGCTTACTTCCTTGTTTTTAAGTTTTAACTTTCCATTTATTGCAATGAGGGCAGTTCTTTGAAATCCAGATGTGTTTGACCCATCAACTACTGTTTTTCGCATAACCTCTACGATTGAGTTTATTCTTGCGTTTACGAGCTTTGCAAACTGCAGAGTTATTTTTAATGCCTCTTTGTTTATTTCATGTGGGGGTTCTTCGTCAAGTTCAACTAAGCAGCAGCTTTTGTTGTAGAACCTATACTCATAAACCTTTTTCTTGCTGACCTCAAACTTTGCAGCTTCATCTGTTTCGCCTGTTTCTCCACTCTGAGTTCTTAGTTCTCTCCTTATTATTAAGTCTGGTTTTTCTTTGTCATCTATTATCTCTGACGGGCAGTTGCAGAATAACTTGTGAGTGTTGAGTTGCTGATGGATTTCAAGTCCTGCTTTCATTTTTGGTGAATCCTCTTTCATGCTTCTTCCTTTCTGCTTTTTATATAAAAACTTATCGTAGGTTTTCTCTGTTGCTGAGAAAGTTTTTTATACTTGTTTTCTATTTGATTCCAGAAAGAGGTGTTCGTATGGCTTTGTTTGGTTCTAAAAGGGCTCAGATGTTTGTGTTTGTTATTGTTGCAATTGTTCTGCTTGTCATCTTTGGTTTGGTTTATCTAATTGTTTCCAATTCAAAGCAGGTTTCTTCTCAAAGTCAGCTTCACAGCCAAATGTCTGAACGTTTGTCATCTTCCATTCACAATAAGATCCAGTCCTGTTTAGATTCTACATCAAGAGAAGCTCTTGTTATTGCGGGTGAGCAGGGCGGTTACTTGTTTAAGTATCAAGGCGGCTTAACACCTAAGTCCTACCGTCAGTTTGGCGTTAATACTGTGGATTTATCAGTTAAGAATCTTAAATATGGTGCGAGCTATTGGCTTATTCAGCCGAATGTCAAGCTTAACTCTTATGGTCTCTTTGTATTTCCTTATTTGTCTCATGAGGATCTTATTCCTGGGTTTAGAGTTGTAACTATTCAGGATAATCTTGAATCTTATGTTCTCAATAATTTTGAGAAGTGTTTTAATCTTGAGGATGTTAAGGCGCAGTTCAACAATTCAAACGCTCATTTGACAGGTGTGCCTAAGGTCTCTGTTGTTTTTAACAAAAAGAATGTTGTTTTCAAGTTGCACTATCCCCTCTCCGCTTATGGCAAGCAGTATTCTGACTTTGTTTCTACTGTTAATGTCCCCTTTTCTCAGATGTATTATGCTGCTCAATGCTTTGTCAATCATGATATTCATAATTTGAGTTTTGATGTTGATAACTTTGCGGATGTTTGTAAGCCTCCCAGGGGAATTTCGCTTGTTCCTGTAATTACTGCCGGTTCTTCAAATGGTGCTGGTTACTCCCTTTTGGCAGTTAATTCTAGTCAACAGGACCTAAATATGAATACTCCTGTTGTTCTTTATTTTATGAGAATGAACAGGAGGCCGGTCCTCTTTAACCTTACTTCTTGTGCTCGTTTGGATAGTAATCCCTTATCTTCAACTACTTTGTCTTTATCCGGAGGGAGTCATAAACTTGATTTTACTAACTGTGTAGCTGACCCCGATGCGGATTCCACTTATATTACTTTTGGCAGGTCTTATGATGGGAAGAATAAGATTTACGCAAATAAGATTGTTAATTTTAACTGCACTTCACCAACTGAGAGTGTTAAGTATTATGTTCAAGCTTATGACCCCTTTTTGGGCTCAGATATCCAATTTTTAAGTATAACATGTGAATCTTAAAGAAAGGTTTAAATATGTATATTTGTTGAATTATTAGGAGGTGTTTAAATGTCAAATTTAAGTGTTAAAAGATTGTGTTTGTTAGTTTTGGTGTCAGCTCTGCTTATTGTTTCCTCATTCTTTGTTTCTGCAGAAGACCAAGATACAACTTCTTATTGTTATGTCTCCCCTGATTTCTCTACTTACTTCTCTTCAAATTCCAATTTGGAATCAGGTTCTTACCTCATTTATAATAAGTCCTGTTCAAACCTTAGTTCTTATTTTGAGATAGGATGCTGTATTGCTACGCCTAAAGATTCAAACTTACACTTGGCTACTCTTACAAATTTGGGTAAGTGCGAATATGTTATTGGTCCTAAATCATCATCTTCCATTTTTCTGCCAGGTGTTACTGGAAAGGACTGTTCTTTAGAAGCTATTTCCCATTTCAATTGTTCTAGGATGAATGAAGAGGGGAAATTAGCTTTGGATGATAATTCTTGCATACCCCATTCTATATACTACTGTAATTTAACTTCTGGAAGGTTAATTGCAGATTGTTCAAGGTGCTCTGCTTGTTCTGATGCTAACTTAAGTTGTGATTCTGATACTGGTTACTGTGTGTCAAACTTGGTTCCTCATAGCACCTTTGATAACGATAATAATTTGTTTATTTTTACTGGCCATGTTAACTCCTCACAGAAAGCTGAGGTTCCAGGTGCAAATGTCTTCTTCTTTTCTCAGGATGACTCCTCTTCTTATTCAGCAATAACTAATTCAACAGGAGGATTCTCTTTATCTCTCCCTTCAGGACTTTATGATATTTTTATTACAGCTGAGGGTTATACTCCTCTCCAGGATAAGATTACTGTATCCTCAACATCCAGTAATTCAAAGACATTTACCCTTTCCACAAGTCAAAACATGTGTGACTTGAATAAGGTTGTTTTTGAAGCATCCCACACTCCGGGTAAGCCGTGGATAACTTTGAAGTGGGTTGTTCCACAATATTGTTCTGATTATTCAGTTTCTCTCAGTAGGAATGGAACTATTCTTCTTCAAGATGCTCATGTTACCTCTTTTGTAGATAAAGAACTCTCTTGGGAAAATAGTTATACTTACACTCTTAATATAACTCTCAACAGCGGAGCGTCTAAAGAGTATTCCTTAACAATTTATTCTGGAGACAGTATTTGTGAAGGTTCAACTCCAGGTTATGAGTTCTGTTATGATTCTGCTCATCATAAAAGTGTTCAAGGTGCTGTTTTGAGGGGTACTTGCGATAATAATAACCATTTAATAGAAGTTTCATCTAATGATTATCCTTCAAATTGTTCTTCGTATGAAACAGGTGCGATTTGTGCGCCTGCTCCCAATCACAAAACCATCTGCGTCCCAAGTGTTAACTGTTCTTCTCTTGGAGGAAAATTCGGCTTGGACTTTTCAAAAGACACTTGTTTAGAAGATAATCATTATTGTTATTATGACTTCTCCAATACTGTTGTGGATGTTTGCTACAACTGCTTTGGAAGGACCTGTTTTGATTTTAACTCTGAAGATGCATGCTTGGATAACAACTGCGGTCTTGACTGCTACTGGGTTCCTGTAAATGACGAGTTTAATAAGGGATTGTGCTTACCGGCTCATGGCGGCAATTTCAACAAATGTGATAAATGCAATGCTTTGTTTATGAACTGCTCTGCTCAGGATTGTTCCTACCTTGGAAATTGTTTTTTGAACACCTCTAATGGAAGGTCATGCGACTCCTGCCCTTCAGATATGACTTGTTCTGCTTATAGCTCACAAGATTCATGTGTAGGTTCTTCTTCTCAACTTCCTAACTGTGCAGGTAAGGGAGTTCGTGTTGATGATTCTTCAAAGTGTTGCCCAGGATTGACTTTCCTCCCACTTTATGATACTTCCTCTGGCTCTTGTTTGGTTTCTTCTGATGGAGTGTGCACTAATACATGTGGAGATGGGGTATGTGAGCAGGAGATTGGAGAAAGCCGCTGTAACTGTCCTCAGGACTGCTCTAACCCTTCTTCAGATGCTGTGGTTAGTTATGTTGAGTCACAATGCTCCGATGTTCCAAAGGTTACATCCTTTGATTCGTGTGGTTTGGGTGTTTGTAAGTGGTCCGATAATAAATGCTCTTCAGTTGCTACTAATGATGCTGATGTTCATAGGCCCACTGTTACTTTAATCTCATCTCAACCCATAAGAATATCTCAGGATAATCATGACATTTCCTTTAATTTTGATTCAGATTACAGTATAAATACGGTGACCTACGCTATATCCAAGTATAAGACCTGTCCTAATTCTGCTAATAATACATATTATTCCCTTGATGAATCTACTCACGAGTTGACCTTTCATGTTTATAAGTATTTGCAGGACCATCAAACAGGATTCTCTGGTGCTTATTATTTAATATTTTATATTAAAGATGTTTACGGTCTTGGCAGTCTTCCAGTTGTAGTTCCTTTCTATTATGCAAAAACAGGATTGTCATTTACTGACTTTGATGTACATAAAGGTTTGGATAAGGAGACGGGCTCATTTAATGTTTTGGTGAATGTTAAACTTTCAAAGAATGCTACTTGTTCGTACGAATTCACTAACTCTTCAGGTTCCGATGTCTCCCAGTTGTATGAGAGTACTAATAATTTTGAGGAAACCTCTCCTGTTAAGACCTTACTCTTGTCAAGGGTTCCTGCTGGAAATTATCAATTTTCTATAAATTGCTCTGATTCAACAAGTAGCATTTCATATCGTACTCAGATATCCTTGATATTTAATCCAAATTTTGACATTGCTATTAAAAATGCACCTGTGAATGCTCTTTACTACGGAAATTATCCTTTGTTAATTAATGGCCGCACTTACACAGTTACTTTGGTTTACAATAAGTCAGTGACTGTTAATAATGTATATGCTTACATATTTAATAGCTCAACGTTAAATGCAGGTCTAACAAAGAAGGTTATTGAATTATCTTCTTTATCCAATGAAACAAAAGATAATGTGGTGGTTGCGGATTACTCTTTGAATCTAAACATTCCCGAAGATTACTTTAAAAATGCTGAAAGCTTTGTCTTACTCGGCGAGTTTTATATAAACGCTACTAAAGATGGTAAACCTGTTCCATCAACAAATATTGATGGCGAGTTTTTCAAAGTGTTAACTGTAGGATCCGCTCCAGTCATTCACATTGGTTAAACTTTTTACGGAGGGTTTTATGATTACAAAAAAAGGGGTGTTGGTATCTCTGTTTTTCTTATTAATCCTTGCTACTTTTGCCTCTAATGTCCGTGGAGAAATAGCTGTTGTTACAACAACAACCCCTGAGATTAGTGTTAATTTTTTGGGTTTAGTTGCTAACTTAACCTCTTACTCTGTCAAGGATTTGAATACGAGTGAGGTTTTGAATAGCTCTGTTTTAACTTGTCATCTTCATAATGGTTCCCCCTGCGTTTATCCTTCAAGTCAATTTTTCTTTAAATTTAATTCTCCTCTTATAGCTGGGCATGAATACTCCTTCATTATTAATTATTCTCTCCTTCTGGGTTCTTCATATAAAGATGGGAGTGCATCCGCGGAGTTTTTAGTTAACACGAATTGGGTTAATAAGCATTTAGTTTCTTTAAAAGTATTGAATAACCTGTCTTCTCTTGAAAAGGGTAAGAAGTATCGTATTCAAGTTAATGGAATTTTTGATAAGGGAAATCCCTCACCTGAGAGTGATTTTAATGTTGCTTTGAATGATTCGAGTGTTGTTTCTTATGATGGTGAGGGTCATATTTTGACTGCGGTTGCTCCTGGTTCTTTTAATCTTTCTGTTTGGAAGTTGAATTCTATGGGGGAAAATATTTCTACTTCTGTTGTTGGTCGTGTTGTTCCTGGGCGTTCTTGGGGTTTTTATCTTGATAGTCCGAAGCCATTGTCTGATGAGTATAGTTCTGATGGGGATGATGTTTGGAATTTGGTTAAGTTGGATTGTTCTAATTCAGAAGGCTATGAGTTTAATTTTAAAACTTTGGGTCATGTTGAGAGTTGTGATTATACTTGGAATTCAAATTCAGGTCAAGTTGTGATTAGTGATAATCAGTTTAGTTTGTCTCTCAAACCTTCAGATGGTTCAAGGTTGGTTGTGTCTTGTTCTAATGGCTCTTTGGTTCTTAAGAAGAAATATGAAATTGTGGATATTTCTAATCCCTCTTATTCTTTGAGTATCGATTCTGTTTCTTTTGATCCCAACCCCACTTCTAATTATGATGATAAGAATAAATTTTCATCTGATTTGAAGGTAATTACTAATATTCCTGCTGTTTGTAATTTTTCTTCTCCTAATTCAACTGACAGGAATTTTATGTTGAATTCTGATGATTCTCTTGAGTCTCTTGATGATTTTTCAGGTTCAAGTTCTAAAGAGCATCATTCTACTTTCTTTACCGAAACTGTTGGTTCTAATGATGTGGAGGTTTCTTGTTATTCCATAAATGATAGTGCTTCTGGGTCCTTCTCTGAAGTTTCTAAAAGTATTATTCTTATAACTCAGCAGTTAACTTTTGAGGTTCGTGTTGGGTACAAAACTCAAAATTCAGGCAGTATTACTTATTTAAATCCTAACTCAAATAATGTTTATACAATTGCTCCTCCAAATGATGTAGTTGTACAAGTCAACACATCACAGCCTGTTAGTAGAAATAATGTGTTTATTTATCTTAATAATGAAGAGAAGTCTCGTTCGCTTGATGGTCCTGAACAAGGCACATCCTTTTCAACTGTTATTTCACATGAGGACTTGAGCAAGGAGAATACACTTGATATTAGCATATTCTTTCAAGGTTATACTTATTCTAAAACAATCACTATTAACTATGAGAATAATTTGCCTCCCTCATTTTATCTTAACCTGTCTGTTCCTAATAAAGAATTGGTCATTGGTCAATCAGAGCAGTTTACTCTGAGGAAGTGTTTAGACAGTGGGGGTTGTCTGGATGTAGACCCCTCTAAGATTATAGTTGATTATTCTCCTAAGGGCGTTGTGTCTGTTGATCGTAATACTTTCTCTGTTCACGCTGATGAGATCGGTTCTACAAAGGTTACCTTTTGGTATCAAGGTGTAAATGTTTCTGTCAACCTTTCTGTTGTTGATGGTTTGCATGATAAGGGGCTTGACTTTTGGATGATTCATCCAAAGCCGATAAGTTATACAAATCATTCTGTTCCGCTTTCAAATAAAACTATCTCCTCGGGAATTATTAAAAATGTGAAATTAGATGCTTCTTCATCTGTTCAGTCATGTAATTATTCATGGTACCGTGATGAGACCTCTTATTTACCTGGTGTTTTCTCTAAACATTCTTCTTATTTTACACTTGATGAGTTGGACATTTCTAAATGGTGGCATACTTATTTATTCAAAGTCACTTGTTATAACTCTTCAAATTCCACTTCTAAATTATACCATTTTATAAGTTCTGATACTCTTTCAAATCTCAGTGTTGATGTTGATTCTGTTAGAGTATCCTACTCTGAAGAGGGAGCACATATCTTTGTTAACGCTTCAACTAATTTGCCTTCTATTTGCAGAGTAACCTCCTTTTCAGATGGTTCTCTGGCAACTTTATTTTCTGATAGTTCAATTATTTTCTCAAACTCCCACAGCATATTGGAAACTTCGCAGTTGTTTTCAGATACTAAACATCATGGGCATTTTTACACTTCTTCATTTAAAAAGACACATTATCTTGTTGTCTGTCGTTCAATTGGGAAAGATGAAGATTATCAGTATGCCTCTTCAGATTTTTCAGTCACTTTAAATAAAGCTCAGATTCACATTGTAAGCCCACCTCATCCTTATGTTACCTCCGTTCCTTTTACTTTGGGAATTCAGACAACTACTCCTATGGAGGACTGTTTTTATCACTTTGGAGATCTGGATGAGACTCCCATGGAGGGTTCAGGTTACAATTTTGAAAAAAGCATTTCTTTAGAACATACAGGCGTTTTTACATTCCATATAACCTGTTATTCCTCACCCGAAGATTCCGTTTCTCGGGATTACTCTCTTTACTATGATGAGTCCCCTCCGGAGCTCATAAGCGTGAGTGGTTTGACTCCTTTTAAGAATAGGACAAGGTCAAATTTTACAAATGCTCTTTGGCTTAAAGTTAAAGCAGTTGATAATGAGTCAGGTGTTTCCCGCGTTCAATATTTTATATACTCCGGGCATCCATCTGATTATACAGATGAAGAGTTGGATACTGATTATCTCTTTACAGGATCTTATCCATACACTGAGAGAGTTCATTGGATTAATCTGCCGTCTAACTCTCTTTTTTACAACTACACATATTTTATTCGTGCGAGGGTTTGGAATTATGCGGGCCTCCCATCAGAATTTAAGTTCACAACGCCTATTCTGATAGTTAAGCATGCAATTTATGATCACTGCTTTGATGGATACAAGAACTCTGGTGAGACTGATGTTGATTGTGGTGGCTCTTGTGGTCCTTGTGATGTGAATATGACCTGCAAATTGGATTCTGATTGTTTGTCAGATATTTGCAATCAGACAACTTTTAAATGTATGCCTTCAAACAAAACCGTAGATTACTGTTCAGACCACAAGAAGGATAATGGTGAGACTGATGTTGATTGTGGAGGTCCATGTCAACCTTGCACTGTTGGTAAGAATTGCTCTGACTCCTCTGATTGTGCAGTTGGGGATTCTTGTGTGAATGGGATCTGCCTTGCTGAGAAGGGTTCTGAATGCTCATACGATACGGATTGTGTTGGTAACCTAACCTGCTCTGATGGTCGTTGTTTGGTTCCTGATGGTCAAGCATGTAATACAAGTGATGACTGTGCTTCCCATTTTTGCAATGATTCTAATGTTTGTGCTTCCCCTTCTTCCCATTGTGATAATTGGGTATTGGATGGTGATGAGACTGATGTTGATTGTGGTGGCTCTTGCTCTCCATGTTCTCTTGACGAAAATTGTAAAGTTGATTCAGATTGCTCTTCTGGGTATTGTGATCCTGTTTCTAGCACATGCTCAAATCCCCCTGATGAAACGCAAAACGAAACTCTTCTTCCCATTGGTTCTCAATGCTATGATAATAGTGAGTGTGCTTCTGGATACTGTGACCCAAATACTTACTTGTGTTCTGAACCTAAACACAGCTCTTGGCTACTCTGGCTTTTAATCATACTCCTCTTGGTGGGCGGTTTAGGTGTGGGTGCTTATCTAATTTTATCCAAGAAATCTGGGTCTAAAAAGTCAAATCACAAAGGTGAATCTTTGTCATTTACAACACCTGAGTCTTCATCAACATTTTCTCATAAGCCCTCCTCAACTTTTAATTCTCAGAGGCATTCATTATCAGGTTTATCTCCAAGAGAGCTCATGAAGATTCGTGAAAAAGCTCGTATGGATGAGGATAAGAG